>ENA-OQDC01000141-OQDC01000141.1-human-gut-metagenome-genome-assembly--contig:-NODE-141-length-56348-cov-6.739706_pt1 | contig 56348 bp, 36 predicted proteins | sample MGYA00242770_ERZ504601 | MGnify/ENA primary metagenome ERZ504601 (study PRJEB26092, sample SAMD00036305) | human gut metagenome | host: Homo sapiens | study: EMG produced TPA metagenomics assembly of...
CTTTTTTTATGGAATATCTGTCAGTTACTTGTTGAAACTGGTGTATGTAACTTCTATCTTCAGAGGCGATTCCACTTCGCCTTTTTGCATTCTCTTTCGGACCGCCTTTCAGTTTGGCATATCCCGGCTTGAGGTCGTTTTGGATACCGGTTATGGTTTTGTTGCCGCTACTGCTTGTACTGTTGTCATAGGTAATGGAAACCGGAATCAGCAATACCTTATCCCAGTCTTCATTTTCTTTGTTCCAAGTTTTTTCCCACTCTGTCTCATTCCAAGAACTGCCGGCCTTTTCTTTGGCGGCTTTCTTGGCAGCTTGTTTTTCGTTGATGCAAGTGGTAACCAACCGGGCGATGTTGCTGAATACATATTGATTAGTGGCAAATGCATTGTGGGTGGTTGTAAATGAGGTAATATTATCCATGACTTTGTTCTCTTCAAAGAAGCTTTTCAAGTCTTGTTTACGTATCAACAGCACGTCATTGGGAGCACTCATGCTATATTCATAGTCACTGTTTATATTATAATTCGTGAAAGTTAACTTCACGGCATTCAAGGTGTCATTGGTCAGTTTATTGTATATTGAATCGTATGGCATGGTAGCTTGAGTGAAGATACCGGCAGGAGATTTGATATAGGTATGTTGAGTTTCGGCAGCCTTTGCTTTTATCAAATCAGAATTCAGAAACTGGTTTGCCTGGATAACCTCTTTGGTAGAGGCGAATACAGTTTGCATGCTATAGAACAAAGAGTCTGTACCATCTTTTTTCTTCAGTGCTACACCGGTAGTATCATTTACGTGGTGGAAACGGAATTGCATTTGCAGAGCCACATAATCCACATAGAGGATGGTTCCATCTCCATAATCGCTCTTCACGTATACTCCTTTGAAAATCTTGTCTATGAAAGTTGCGGCGTCTTTAAAGTATTCGGGATGCTCGCGATAAACCTTCAATATTCTGTCTTCGCCGAAGGTTTTCTTGTCCAATGGGAACGTTACATTGGGATAGAAAGTATAATAACCGTTATTGTCCTTTTCAAATCTCACAGAGTCTGGAACAGACGTGTCGAAAGCTGAATAGGCCTTACGTCCGAGCAGGGACTTGGGGTCATACTTATTGTAGTACTCCTCTGGATTGATGTTGGTATAGCGATTTTTGTCCAGCTTCTTGTCCAGTTCATAGACACTCATTCGGCATGCATTCAGGGAATCGCCGAACCAACTGGAATAATAGACTGCTAGTTGTACTGAAACTACCGAGTCGGCAGTCATTGTACCTGTTGCCTTGATTGGATTTCCTTCACTGTCCCATTCGGTCACTTTATACACTTCCGGAAGTGAGAAGTTCTCCGTACAGTTCAGCTCCGTAAGGAAACTTGTTTCGTAATAACCGAATTCCGGGTCGGAAAACTTGCCTATATAGCCGGTACTCGTTTTGGCAAATACGGAATCAACGGGAAATGAACATGTTGTTACATTAAAAGTAGCAGTATGCGCTGACATGCCGTCAGAATCGGGCAACATACCCAGGCCTAATGTGCCGGTGTTGTCATCGCATCCAAAGAAAGTCAGGACTGCCAAAAGTAATGTTCCCAGATATCTTACTTTCATAGTTTTAACTGTCTAAATCGATTTTATTTTTGTTCTGTTTTCCATACCTTGTCGTAGAAGTCGTTGCAGGCTTCAGCAAAGTTTTCGGGAGATTGATATTCCAATACGGGCTTTCCGGATTCGCGGGCATAGTTCAGTACTTCCTCATTGACGTGTTCGCTTTGCTGTATAATGCCGTCGGAGAAGTCAGCAGCCAGTTTGCAAAGTGCTGTGTAGTCAATGGGTTCCTTCAATCCTGCAATATCTTTTTTGGCAATGCCTTTCAACAATAGCTTGTTAGAAAAGTCTGTGTGGAAAGCTTGTTTGAAGTCATCTTCATAAAGGGAAAATATGACTTTGGCATCTCTGAAAGAAGGTTCGTCTTTATAGGCTTTCTTGATGTACAGAGGCGCTAAAGCGGTCATCCAGCCGTGGCAGTGGATGATGTCGGGACACCAACGCAGTTTCTTCACCGTTTCCAGTACGCCGCGGGCATAGAAGATGGCACGGGCATCATTGTCTTCATACTCTTCACCATTTTCGTCTGTTACCTGCAAGCGGTTCTGGAAGTAGTCATCGTTGTCGATGAAGTATACTTGCATACGTGCAGACTGGATAGAGGCAACCTTGATGATGAGCGGGTGATCGGTATCGTCAATGATGAGGTTCATGCCGGAGAGTCGTATCACCTCATGCAGCTGGTTTCTGCGTTCGTTGATATTTCCCCATTTTGGCATAAACGTTCTGATTTCTCTGCCTTTTTCTTGAATAGCCTGAGGTAGGTTTCTGCCTACGAGGGACATTTCGGATTCTGAAACGTAAGGGGTAATTTCTTGGGTTATAAATAAAACCTTGTTCGCCTTTGTCATAATAACAATGTTCTCAATTATTCTGCAAAGATATAAAAAAAATCGGGCAATAAAGCAAACAGAGCCCGTCTATAATTCCTTATGAATTGTTAACTGATTGTTGTTCAGTGAGAAATCTTCTTTTGGAATTGTCGGAAAGTGTACTGAGTTTTGCATTAATTTGTGATATTTCTTCTTTATATGCTAAATAATGGTTTATTTTGCACCGCTTTTGAGAACAACCAAGTTATTATATAACCAATTAAAATGGAAATAGTACATACTATCAAGGACTTGCAGGCCGGACTTTCGGCTTTGAGAGCCCAGGGAAAGAAGATAGGTCTGGTACCTACGATGGGTGCCTTGCATGCCGGTCATGCCTCATTGGTGAAACGTTGTGTGGCAGAAAATGACGCTGCCGTAGTAAGCGTTTTTGTAAATCCGACCCAGTTTAATGACAAGAATGATTTAGTGAAATATCCCCGTACGCCGGAGGCTGATTGCCGTTTGCTGGAGGAGTGTGGAGCGGCATTTGTCTTTGCTCCTTCGGTGGAGGAGATGTATCCGGAACCGGATACCCGCCGTTTCAGCTATGCACCGCTGGACACAGTGATGGAAGGGGCATTCCGTCCGGGACATTTTAATGGTGTTTGCCAGATTGTGAGCAAACTGTTTGATGCTGTGCAGCCGGATCGTGCCTACTTCGGCGAGAAAGATTTCCAGCAGCTGGCAATTATTCGCGAGATGGTCCGCCAGCTGAAGTATCCTTTGGAAATTGTAGGCTGTCCCATTGTTCGTGAGGAAGACGGGTTGGCTCTGAGCAGCCGCAATGCCCGTTTATCTGCCGAAGAACGCAAAAATGCACTGAGAATTTCGCAGACTTTATTTGAAAGTCGTACCTTTGCAACCTCGCATACGGTAATTGAGACACAGAAGTTTGTGGAAGACACCATCGCAGCCACCCCCGGATTGCGTTTGGAATACTTTGAGCTGGTGGATGGCAGTACCTTACAGAAGATTGCCGATTGGGAGGAAACCTCTTATGCTGTGGGTTGTATCACGGTGTTCTGCGGGGAAGTCCGTCTGATTGACAATATCAAGTACAAAGAGCCTGCTGCCTTGTAATTTATAATTAGTAATTCGTAATTTATAAAGATATGATGATTGAAGTGTTGAAGTCGAAAATCCATTGTGCCCGCGTCACGGAAGCAAACCTGAACTATATGGGAAGCATTACGATTGATGAGGATTTGATGGATGCTGCCAACATGATTGCCGGCGAGAAGGTGTATATAGCCGACAATAATAACGGTGAACGTTTTGAAACCTACATTATTAAGGGCGAGCGCGGCTCTGGAAAAATTTGCTTGAACGGTGCGGCAGCCCGCAAGGTGCAACCTGATGACATCGTTATTATCATGTCCTACGCGCTGATGGACTTTGAAGAAGCCAAGTCATTCAAGCCGACGGTGATTTTCCCCGACCCGGCAACGAACAAGGTGGTGAAGTAGTCTCTTTATTGAAATATGGAAATAAAGCCCCGTTTGCAATTTTTCTGTAAACGGGGCTTTGTTTTTACTTCTGATTCTTCCCCGCAGGGTTCGTATGAGAATGAGGAGCCGATTTAATCTTATCGAGTAAATACAGAATCTCAGTTTGGACATCGAAATTATATCTTTGGTAGTCTTGATAGGTGGGCATCAAGTCCGGATAAAGTGTGTGGGCACACCGGTCTTTGCCCGGAAAGCATATTTATAGAGCCTTGCATGCCGGTATAAGGTAACCGGAATAAGGTTTGTTCCATATAGGTATTGGGGGCTTGTCCACTGGGTATTCCTACAAGGGTAGCACCCATTTTCCACAGATAGAAAGTGTAGTGGAAAGCTGCACTGAAGGTACGTTCGTTGGTAATGACGTAAATGTGTTCCGGAGTATAGAGCGCCTTTCCTTGTTGCTTTCTCAGTTCTTCCGGTGCACTGGACATACAGTTCTCGATGAAGTCGGCCCGTCGCTGTTCTATGTTTGTGGTATCTGCTTCGTCCGTACTAAAAGTGTAGTCACCGTAGGTATAGTCTGTTCCGTATGTTTGGTTGAAATCCTGCAAGTTTGTCTGTAGTTTTTGCATGTAGAGGGGAGAGATGATACGATAGAATTTTATATCCATATCCGTTTGCAGGAAGTGGTCACCGAACAGTTGGTAAAGTGTGGGTAGGACAATCGGAGTCCAGCCGCCGCTATTGTTGCGCAAATCTATGATGAGAGTGGAGGAGGCTTCCTTCTTCATCTCTTTCAACATATGGGCGAAAACTTCGGAAAGGGACGGGAGTTGCCGAATGGCTTGCAGGGTATCGGCGGGCATATCTTGTTTCAAGATATCCCGATAATAGAATCCTATTTGCCGGTATAAATCTTTCAGCCCTTGTTTTTGCATATACTCAAAATTATCCCGTGCCATGATACTGTTGATATTGATGAGCATTATTTGCTTGTCGTTGTCTACGAACTGATAGGTCAGTTGTTTGTCTGTATAAGCTTTCCAACTGTTATTGTGTTGCATGGGTGTGTTTTGCACTTCCTGCCTTGACAATAAGGGAAGGGTTAATCCTCTTGATTTGCCGTCGGGAGTAAGAAGTGAGAGGTGAAGGTTGTCTTTCATTTCAGGGAAAAGCTGTCTCAAGAAATGTTCCGTAGGCATGGACTTGCATAGATTGGCATAACGGTCATATAGGTTTTCACTGGCTTGGATAGCGGCAGTGCGGGCCAGTACCTCTTCTAAAGAATCTCCGTTGATGGTTGTGATACGGCTACCTAACAAGTCTTTGTACGTTTCAGGGATTCCTTGAAGTATAATGCCGTCGGGGATGGTGCGTACTTCCAGTGCCAGGTAACGCTGCTTTGCTTGTTGATTGGCTGTGGGAGGTAAAAGGTAGGTGTGTCCGTCTTGCAGATTGGATAGGAAAATGCTTACCTTGTCAAAAAAGGTCTGTTTCGTACTGGGAGTCCGGCGTAACTCGTTCTCCAGATGGAAAGCTTGTTCGTAGAAGAATACTTTTCCTCCGAAGCCGCTATAAGGGTCAGGATGGGTTGCTGTCAGTTCTTTTACCAGATACCGAAAGTCTGAAGCAAGGGAATCCCCGTTTAGGGGCTCTTGGGCGCTTGCCAATAGGGAAGCCAGACAGAGAAGGAAGGATAGATGAATATGTTTCATATTCTTGAAATATTAAGTTGTATGTTAGAAGGGGAAAGTAGAAGGAGAGGTTGTAGTAGAATAAAAAAGGTGGAGTTCGTATGTCTCCACCTTTCATGACAGATTCTTATTTTTTTAGCTGTTCGTTCATCGCTGCTGCTGCCTTTCGTCCGTCTCCCATGGCAAGGATTACGGTAGCACCTCCGCGGACAATGTCTCCTCCGGCAAAGATGGTCGGGATGGACGACTGCATGTTATCGTTGACGGCAATCGTTCCTTTCCGGCCCAATTCCAGTCCCTTGATGGAGCTTGGGACAATCGGGTTGGGAGATACACCTACGCTGACGATGGCAAGGTCAATGTCGATGGTTTCCGTGGCTCCGGGGATGGGTACGGGACTGCGGCGTCCGCTGGCATCCGGTTCACCCAGTTCCATTTTCTGAAGCACCACTTGTTTCACTTTTCCTTGTTCGTCGGCAATGTATTCGATTGGGTTGTGGAGGGTCAGGAATTCTACACCTTCTTCCTTGGCATGTTTCACCTCCTCGATACGTGCCGGCATTTCTTCTTCCGAACGACGGTAGATAATTAGGGCGCGCGCTGCACCGAGGCGGCGTGCAGTACGCACGGAGTCCATGGCAGTATTACCGCCGCCTATCACGGCTACACATTTGCCGAAGGGAACCGGTGTATCGGAATCTTCACTTGCCGCATCCATCAGGTTGACACGGGTCAGGTATTCATTGGACGAGAGGATATTGATGGAGTTCTCGCCGGGGATGTTCATAAAGTTGGGCAGTCCTGCACCGGAAGCTACGAATATGCCTTTGAAGCCTTCCTCTTCCAGTTGTTCCATGCTGAGCGTCTTGCCGATGATACAGTCCTTGACGAATTCTACTCCCATTTTGGCAAGGTTGTCAATTTCCACATCCACCACTTTGTTGGGCAGGCGGAACTCAGGAATGCCGTATTTCAATACACCACCAATCTCGTGCAGTGCTTCGAAAACAGTCACGTCATAGCCATACTTCGCCATATCTCCGGCAAATGACAGACCGGCGGGACCTGAACCGATGACAGCTACTTTGATACCGTTCTTTTCCTTGATTTTAGGTATGGAGATTTGTCCGCTCTCTCGTTCGTAGTCAGCGGCAAAACGTTCCAGATAGCCGATGGCTACCGGCTTTTCGTTCATCTTCAGATGGATACATTTGGATTCGCACTGTTTCTCTTGCGGACAGACGCGACCGCAGACGGCAGGCAGCGCACTGGTTTCTTTCAGTGTCTTGGCCGCTTCGAGGAATTCACCGCGCTCAATGTTCTTGATGAAGCGGGGGATGTCGATACCTACCGGACAACCTTCCGTACATCCGGGGTTGGCGCAGTCCAAGCAACGTTTGGCCTCTGTCAGCGCTTGTTCTTTCGTTAACCCTTGGTTGACTTCCTCCTTGCGGCTGTGCGAGCGGTATTCTGCATCGAGCTCGTTCATCTCCACGCGTGGAATGGCAGTCCGTTCTTTGGCTTTCATGGATTTGCGTAACTCCTGACGCCATGCAGCATTACGGCTTTTCTCATCTTCCATGTTTTCACCGGTAGCTTGGCAGGTTTGAGGTTCTTCCAGCTTGTGCATCTCCTCGCGTTCGATGCTTTTAAAAGCGCCCATACGCTTCAGCATCTCATCGAAGTCCACTTGATGTCCGTCGAACTCAGGGCCGTCCACACATACAAATTTGGTCTTTCCTCCGATGGTGATTCGGCAGGCGCCACACATGCCGGTACCGTCAACCATAATCGTATTCAGGGATACATCCGTGGGGATTTCGTATTTCTTTGTCAGCAAACAAACAAATTTCATCATGATGGCGGGGCCGATGGCGAAACACTTGTTCACCTTCTCGCGCTTGATGACTTCTTCTACGCCTTCCGTCACCAGACCTTTTCGTCCGTAGGAGCCGTCGTCGGTCATGATAATGACTTCGTCGGAGCTTTCGCGCATCTCCTTTTCAAGGATGATCAGTTCTTTGGTACGTCCTGCCAGTATGGTGATGACGCGGTTGCCGGCAGCTTTCAGCGCTTGCACGATAGGGAGCATGGGAGCTACGCCTACACCACCTCCGGCACAGACCACAGTACCGAAGTTGTCAATGTGTGTAGCTTGTCCCAACGGACCGACAACATCCGTAATGTAATCGCCTTCGTTCAGTTCGCAAAGACGGGTAGAGGAGAGCCCGACTTCCTGAACCACCAGTGTGATGGTTCCCTTTACCGGGTCGGCTTCCGCAATGGTAAGCGGCATACGTTCGCCTTTTTCGCCCACACGTACAATGACAAAGTGCCCTGCCTTACGTGATTTGGCAATCAATGGTGCTTCAATGACTAACTTAAAGACCTTTTCAGAAAAGTGTTCTTTGCTAATGATTTTATTCATTATCTAATAATTTTGTTGGTGTAATTACGCAATTACTGTCAGATTGATAGATTTTGCAAAGATAGGGGTTATTTGGTAATATCAAAAGAAGAATAGGGTAAAACTGCATGTTGTCACTGGATAACATCCCTTTGTCACTATAATTTGTTCACTTTCTACAGCCTGCCTACTTTTGAAATAAAAAATGAGGAAGAGTATGTATCGAAATGTTTTTTTAGGGGCAATTTTATTGAGTATGCCTTTGGTGGTTTGGTCGCAGCAGGATACGATTGCCGACCAGCGTTTGGAAGAAATTATGGTAACTGCTAAACTCCCGTTGGTAGAAATATCTGCCGGTAAAACAAGTTATCGGATGGATGCATCTGTCACTCAAAGTACGGGCAGTCTTTATGATGTTCTTGCTTCCCTGCCGGGAGTCGTGATAGATTCCAATGGCAATATTTTGTTGAACGGACAAAGCGGTGCAACGATTCTGATGGATGGCAAGCCTACTTATCTTTCGGGAGATGAATTGATGAGTCTGTTGAAATCTACTCCTGCAACTAATGCTGATAAGATAGATTTGATAACCCAGCCTTCCGCACGCCACGATGCGGCGGGAAGCTCCGGGTTGATTGATATACGTACAAGAAAAATAAGGCTGCGCGGTGTGAATCTGGCCTTGAACGGCAATGGCAGTCTTGGACGGACGGGTGGCGGTTATGGCGGCGTTTCCATGAATGTCAGGGAGAATAAGTTCAATCTTTATTTGAATTATTCGTATTATCAGGGAAAGGATGTCATAGACTTGTTTATCGACCGTGCGTTCGAACGGGATGGAGGAAGAATGATGCAGGACTCTTACCGGAAGCGTAGGAATTATTCGCACTATTTTCGTACCGGATGTGATTATTATCTCAATGAACGGACAGTTTGGGGAGTCTCGTTGGGTGGAAACTTTTCCCGGCAAAAGGAAAATGCAGGCATGTTTACGGAAATCCAAGAAATCGGAGTTGCGGGAAATACTTATAGCTATGCGGAGCAAAACCGGAACAATCTTTCTGCCGGGACCAGTATGGTGCATAAGCTTAAAAGAGAAGGGGGAGAACTCAGCGCTTCTTTTGATTATTTCCATTATTACCGTGTTGGAAACCAGTTGATGGATAGTTTTAAGCCCGATACATTGAAAGGGGACATGAAGGGAAATACCGACTTATATGTCGGACAGATAGATGCGGTTTATCCATTAAGTGAGGTTTGGAAGTTGCAGGCCGGAGTCAAAACCTCATTTGTTACGATAGACAATACGGCAGGTTATATGCGTCCGTCGGCTTCCGGCTGGCTGCCGGACGGGGCGCTTGGTTCCCGATTTGTATATGATGAAAATATCAATGCCTCCTATCTGCAAGCCGGCTATGAGAAAGACCGCTTGAAAATCTCAGCGGGTCTAAGGTTGGAACATACCCATGTACACGGGGACTTTGGAGGAAATACACAACAGAAAGACTCTTCGTTTACAACGAATTACTTCCATTTGTTTCCTACCATTGCTTTGCAATACGGTTTGACTTCGGAACATTTGTTTCAGTTTTCGTATGGCAGGCGTATTACCCGCCCCAATTATGGTGATTTGAATCCTTTTACCTACATATTCGATGACTATACCCATGAAGGAGGAAATACAAAACTGCATCCTTCCTTTTCTGATAATATAGAGTTGGGGTATGTGTATCGTGACTGGTTTCAGACAGTTCTCTTTTTCTCGTATACAGATGATGCTATCATGAAGAGCTATCGCGAACAAGAGGAACGGCGTATCTATGTAATGCCTCAGAATCTGTCTTCCTATGTACAGACGGGTGTGCGTGTACATGCTAACCTCTCACCTGCTTCTTTTTGGAAAGTGAATCTGACCGCTATCGCTATTTATAATAATTATGGTTGGACGGAACAAGGGCAGAAAATGAAAAACCGTATGTTTACCCCGATACTCGGCTGCATGAACCAGTTTGCTTTCGCTTCAGTATGGTCGGCCGAACTTTTGGCAAATTATAATGGGCGAATGGCCTACGGACAAGCCACTGTACATCCGGTGCTGGAGGTGAACATCGGTATCCAAAAGAAGATGTTCCGTAACAGATGCACCGTTACCTTGTTTGCCAAGGATGTATTCAACACCAATTATCAAAAAGTAGATATTCAATCTCCCGGTGTGCAGGCGTTTGTTGACGAACGGCACAACAAACGTGTGCTGGGTATTGCTTTCTCTTGGCGTTTTCAAAAAGGCAGCGATACAAAAGAAAGCAGAAGGAAAAAAGAAATAGATGAAACAAAAAGAGTAAATTTGTAACTACTATGGGCAGACTGTGGAACAAATGGCTGATGCCGGCATTATTTGCCGTGATTCTTTTTCTATGTATTCGTGTGGCGAATGATATTCCGAAACATGAATACTATTGGGAAAGTAATGAGTGGAATTTCATGTTGAAGGATATGCTTGTGGTACTCTTCATGTCTTACCCTATCTTTTTTCTATTGAAGTATTGGCTTTGTTTGTGCCGGAAGCGGAAGTTGGTGTGGTGGCAGGAATACGGGGTGGTTGTCCTGACAGCTCCCGTCTGGTGTCTTCTGACGATGTGGGTTATCCGCTTTTTGATGGGGGTAAGTCTTGATTTATACGATGTGCCTATTCCCGCCATAGTCAGTATGTTGCTTGGCGGCTTCTTCTATATATTCTTGCGTAATCAGATGATACAGAAGGAAAACGAAGCTCAACGCCTGCAATTGGAGAAGATAAAAAATGACCAGCTCCAGACAGAGCTGAAATTCCTTAAAGCACAATATCATCCACACTTTCTTTTTAATGTACTCAATACGGTTTATTTTCAGATAGATGAGAATAATGAGGCTCCACGGCATACTCTTGAGCAATTGTCCGATTTGCTTCGTTACCAATTATACAATGACGGGGAGAAAGTGCAAGTTCGTGTGGAAGTGGAATATCTGAAACAATATATCAGCCTATGTAAACTTCGTGCTACGAAGCGGCTGCAGTTGCAGGTGCATTTCGATGAAATGGAGGCGCAGGTTGAGATTTATCCATTGTTGTTTGTACCGTTGGTGGAGAATGCTTTCAAATATGTGGGAGGGAACTATTTTATAGCTATGGATATGTGTCTGAAAGAAGGCAAGTTGTGTTTTAGTATTGAAAATTCTATACCGGAACCATTAGTGCACCAGAAAGGAAAACATGGAATCGGCATAGAAAATCTGAGGCGCAGGCTGGAGCTGCTATATCCGGAGCGTCATACGCTGGACATAAATAGAGGAGATACTTTGTTTAGAGTAAAACTTGTGATAGAATTATAGGATGAAACAGGTAAAATGTGTAATAACCGATGACGAGCCTACTGCATGTGAAGGATTGCAACGCTATGTGGAAAAGGTGGATTTCCTTTCTTTAATGGGTGTATGTGAAGATGCTATGCAGTTGAACACTCTTTTGCAGACTGAGCAGCCGGACTTGTTGTTTCTGGATATTGAAATGCCTTATCTTTCGGGGCTTGAACTCTTGGCATCTCTTGCCCATCCGCCTCATGTGATTATCACTTCCGCTTATGAGCAGTATGCATTGAAAGGTTATGAACTTGATGTTACGGACTATCTGTTGAAACCGATTTCGTTTGACCGGTTCCTGAAAGCGGTGAATAAAGTACATGGTCTTTTGCAGCAGGAGAAATGGCCGGATGAAGCTAATAATTTTATATTTGTCCGTTCAGACCGTCAGATGCATAAGGTGTTGTTTAAGGATATTCTGGTGGTGGAGGGGCTGGAAAATTACGTCTGTATTTATACGGAAAGCACAAAGCTGCTTGTACGTTCTACCATGAAGCGTATGATAGAGGCTCTTCCTGGTGGAGTATTTCAGCAAGTCCATAAATCATATCTGATAAATTTGGAAAAGATTGAGATGATAGATGGCAATCGGATTATAGTTGGGAGGCATACTGTTCCGGTGGCACGTAATTTCCGCGAGGAGGTGTTTGCACGTATTTTGAAGAATACTTTGTAGTTGCGCAGGAGAAGCTTGTCATGATAAAACTCTGGGCACGAATTACATGGATTTCACGTTTTTTGCTAACCGCAACTGTGAAATTCATGTAATTCGTGCCCGAAAGAAAGTGTCAAAGGCGTATTGCTGCACGTGACTATTATGGCCTTAGTCTATTATTTCAAATCCCGTATACGGAACCAATGCCTTTGGTATGCGGATTCCTTCTGGAGTCTGGTTGTTTTCCAGCAAGGCGGCAACGATGCGTGGCAGAGCGAGTGCGGAACCGTTCAGCGTATGGCAAAGCTCTGTTTTCTTTTCTGCCGTACGGTAGCGGCATTTCAGACGGTTGGCTTGATAAGTGTCAAAATTAGAGACGGAACTTACTTCCAGCCAGCGTTTCTGTGCTTCGGAATACACCTCAAAGTCAAAACAGAGGGCAGCCGTGAAGCTCATATCGCCACCGCAAAGGCGCAGGATGCGGTAGGGGAGTTCCAGTTTTTGAAGCAAACCTTCTACATGGTCCAGCATTTCCTGATGAGACTGTTTGGAGTGTTCCGGCTTGTCGATGCGCACCAGTTCTACTTTGGAGAATTCGTGCAGACGGTTCAGACCACGTACATCTTTTCCGTATGAGCCGGCTTCGCGACGGAAACATTGAGTATAGGCGCAATTCTTGATGGGCAACTGTTTTTCGTCCAGAATCACATCGCGGTAGATGTTTGTTACCGGAACTTCGGCTGTAGGAATCAGATATAAGTCGTCCACTTCGCAATGGTACATTTGTCCTTCTTTATCGGGAAGTTGCCCCGTGCCATAGCCAGAAGCGGCGTTCACCACTGTCGGCGGCATTACTTCTGTATAGCCGGATTTGCGTGCCTCGTCCAGGAAGAAGTTGATGAGCGCGCGTTGCAGTTGTGCACCTTTGCCTTTGTATACGGGGAATCCGGCACCGGTAATCTTAACGCCCAGGTCAAAGTCTATCAAGTCATATTTCTTGGCCAGTTCCCAGTGGGGCAGGGCATCTTTGGGCAATTCGGTTTCCATGCCGCCCATCTTCTCTACCACATTGTCGTCGGCACCGACGCCTTCGGGCACACTGTCATAGGGAACGTTGGGGATGGTGTAAAGTAAAGTCTGCAAATCGTTGGCAGCCTGCTCCATATTGGCTTGCAAGTCTTTGTTGACTTCTTTCAGCTCGGCCACGCGGCTTTTGGCGGCTTCTGCTTCTTCTTTCTTACCCTCCTTCATCAGTTGTCCGATGGATTTGGAGAGTGAGTTGGCTTCTGCCAAGTTTTTATCTAAGATGGTTTGATTGGCTTTTCTTTTGTCATTGAAGTCCAGCACTTGTGCAATGGTTTCTTTCGCATTCTTGAAGTGCTTCTTTTCCAGTCCGCGGAGAACCGCGTCGGTATTTTCTGTAATTTGTTTGATGGTAAGCATATCTTATACTTGTTTTTATGTTATTCGGTTTTGTGAGTGCAAAGATATGGAAAAAACAAATAAAGTGTTGCTTTTGACATGAAAGAAAGGGATGCAATCCATTCGGATTACATCCCTTTTCCTTATTTCTTGTTCGGAAACTTATGCTTCTGCGTTTTCTGCGGGGATAACAGAAACTGAACGTCTGTCTTCCTTGCCTACTTTGAACTTTACAGTTCCGTCTACTAAAGCGAAAAGAGTGTGGTCTTTTCCCATGCCGATGTTCTCACCCGGGTGGAATTCAGTACCTCTTTGACGAACGATGATGTTACCTGCCTTGCAAGCTTCGCCACCAAATATCTTAACGCCTAATCTCTTGCTCTGTGATTCGCGGCCGTTCTTAGAACTACCGACACCTTTTTTATGTGCCATTTTTTCTTACTGTTTTAATTGATTAAGCTACTACTTCTGTAATTGTTAACTCTGTGAATTGTTGACGGTGACCGTTCAACTTACGATAACCTTTTCTTCTTTTCTTATGGAAAACGAGAACTTTATCGCCTTTTACCATGTTTGATACGACCTGGCAAACAACCTTTGCACCCTCTACAGTGGGAGCACCTACGGTGATGTTGCCGTCTTTGTCTACCAAAAGAACCTTGTCAAACTCTACTGTTGCACCGTTTTCTGCATTCTGGATGTGGTGTACAAACAGTTTTTTGCCAGCTTCTGCTTTGAATTGCTGACCGTTAATTTCTACAATTGCGTACATTTCTTATATTAATGTATAAGTTAGCTCCGTCGGGTGGTCTCTAATCACTTAGAAAGCACTTGGTCGAACCCGGTGCGGAATAATCGGGCACAAAAGTACTCTTTTTATTCTAAATGGGCAAATGTTCTTTTGCTTTTTTATTCTTTTAGTGCAGATTGTACTTTTGGCCTATTGGAGAAAAACTGTTTCATCAAGAAGAGACAATTTATGTAGGGATGGTTGTTGTTACAAGATGAATTTCAGTACATAGATACCGGCCAGCATTAGTGCCATGACGAGGCATGCAAATATGACGAGTAGCACAAGACTGTAAGTCAGCATGAGGATAGTGCACCAAAAGCTTCTCCACCAGGTGCAGCGGTACAATTGTTTGTAATCGCAACAGAATAGGACGAAAATAAGCCATAAAGGCAGCTCATACAAATCGTCTACCTTTGCACACCCGTTGAAAGGCAGCACGATGATGCTTAGCAGGAGTATCTGGCAAGCTATGTAGGCTTGTATGAATACATGCTCCGTGGTATTGTAGTTTAACTTATATTTCCGGCGTCGGAAGGCAAGTTGGGTAGCAAGTGCAAACAGAGGCAGTGTGGCAATGATGCGGAATGCTTTGTTTCCGTGTCCCCAGCTCTTCATCAGATTCCATACTTTCATTAGGAAAGGAGAGTTCTGGAAGACTTTTTCCAGTCTGTCTCCCACCTCCGAGGTGTCGTTTACAAACTCATCGATGAGGTCGCCATCATCGCTGTTCGATTCGGATACCTGTGTGGCAGAAGTGGAGTCGTTCTTCTCTTCCAGTTTGTTCAGGCTTTTCTCCAGGCTTTTTATAGTGATGGCGAGGGCTCGCTTTTCCTCTTTGCTATAGGTTTTCTCCATCTTTTGGGTAAGCTTCTCTTTAGCGGCAATGATTTCTTCTTTGTCTGTCTGCTCTGTCTTTGCCGTCTTTGCTTTTTTGCTCAGAGCTTCCGGGTCTACCAGTTGCACAGCCATGATATAAAGAGCTGCAAGAATGAAGAGTGTCTGGAACGGGCGGAAATATTCTATACGCTTACCACCGATGAAGTCTCTAATCATGTATCCCGGACGGTAGAGGAGTTCCAGAAGGGTACGTCCAAAACCATTGTCTATATTGAAGAAGCCTCCGGCAATGTTTTTAAGGGCGTTGCTTAGCCGGTAACGTGGAGTGTTTCGGCTTTGTCCGCAACGGTTACAGTAGTTACCGGTATAGGTGGTGCCACAATTCAGGCAAGTGCAGGTTTCGGTACCCGCAGGAGGAGTTTTCCTTCCTTGTATCAGCTTGATGTGGAATGCACGCAGGCGTACTGCGTAGGGGTGCCACCATGAGTCGATGAAAGTTCTTGCTTTGTTGGACAGTATCCTTCTTTTTTGGAGGATGCCCCACAATGTCAGTATGAAGACAACCGGGAAGAAGTTGCTGTCGTCGGTCATGTCCAGCTCTTCAATAGCCAACCAAAAGAGTGTCAATAGAAGGAGGATTTGCCAGGCATTTATCCTTTTCTGTTTCCGGGGAGAAGTGGCATACATATTTTCCGGTCGGATGGGACTTTCAATCTTGAATATGGAGGGATGCTCCTCCTGGACTGCCAGCAGTTCTTCCAAAGTGCTCATTATTTTCCGGTGTGGGTATTTTTCCAATTCTCTGGCAGTGGTTACTCCGTGGGTGACCCCGGCAAAGTCTACTCCGGCCGCTTGGGCTGTTTCCGCATCTATCGTGCTGTCGCCTATATAGAGGGTATCGGTTTTGCTGACATGTAGCCGCTTAATGGCAAGGAGTAGCCCTTCGGGAGATGGCTTGGCGGTTTTCACGTCTTCACCACCCACGATGATGTCTATAAAATCTTCAGGAAAATGCTGGTCGAGGAGTTCCTTGATGCGGAATCGGTATTTGGTCGAGATGATTCCGATGCGGGCGCCAGAGTCCTTTAGTGCAGTCAGTACAGACTTGGTTTCCAGGAAAAGCACCGTATTGACAGTCATATGCGTATCGGCCTCTTTTCGGTATTCTGCCTTGAATCCTGCCAGTTGTCCGGCATCTGTCACGCCGGTGAGGATGGAAAAAGAGTTTTCCAGAGTCTTGCCGATGGTACGTTTGATGTCGTCATCTGTAACCTCTGTATATCCGTGACGGGTCAGTACGTTGCGGAAACAAGTGACGATTCCGCGGGAAGAATCAGCAAGCGTATAGTCAAAGTCGAAAAGATAGGTCGTGTAATTCATTGTGACTTTTTGTGGCAAAGATAGTGTAAAGTATATTTTTACAAAATAAAAAAGAGGATTAATCGGAATTTTGTATTACTTTTGTTTGCATGAATTCTGTTGAAAAAGTGACAAGATGTGTAAGTGTTTTATCCGGTTAGGTTGTTATACTATACACGTTAACCCTATAATGTTATGAATTTGATAAAATCTTGTTGTTTGTTTGTGGTCTTTTCATCCTTTCTGGCATGTACCCCACAAGTGTCGGATGTGAAGAGTGTGTCTTATACAGAGTTCGTGAACCCCTTTATCGGTACAGATTTTACTGGAAACACCTATCCGGGTGCCCAGGCACCGTTTGGCATGGTGCAACTCAGTCCTGACAACGGACTGCCGGGCTGGGACCGTATTTCCGGATATTTTTATCCAGACAGTACCATTGCAGGCTTCAGCCATACCCATCTCTCCGGAACCGGCGCTGGTGACTTGTATGATATCTCTTTTATGCCGGTGACATTGCCTTATAAGGAGGCGGAAGCTCCGCTCGGCATTCACTCTTTGTTCTCTCATTCGGAAGAGTCGGCAAGCGCCGGATATTACCAGGTGCGTCTGAAAGATTATAATATCAATGTAGAGTTGACGGCCACCGAGCGTTGTGGCATTCAGCGGTATACTTTCCCCAAAGCCGATGCTGCCGTTTTCCTGAATTTGCGGAAAGCCATGAATTGGGATTTTACCAATGATTCTCACATAGAAGTCGTCGATTCGGTAACGGTGCAAGGTTACCGTTACTCTGACGGTTGGGCACGCGACCAGCGCCTCTACTTCCGTACCCGTTTCTCCAAACCGTTTGTTGTGATGCAGCTCGATACAGCTGCCATAGAGAAAGATGGCAAGCGGATAGGGACATCCGTCATTGCACGATTCGACTTTCAGACTAAGGAAGGAGAACAGATTCTTGTTAGTACTGCCATCTCCGGTGTGAGTATGGAAGGGGCGGCACGTAATTTGGCAGCCGAAGTACCCGATGATGATTTCGACAAATACCTGGCAGCTGTGCAGGATGATTGGAACAAACAATTGTCCCGGATAGAAATAAAATGCGATGACCGTGATGAGAAAGTCAAGTTCTATACGGCTTTGTATCATTCGATGATTGCTCCTACCATTTACAGTGATGTGGACGGTGCTTATTACGGTCCCGACAAGCAAGTGCACCGTGCGGAGAGCTGGACAAATTACAGTACTTTCTCCTTGTGGGACACTTACCGTGCGGCTCATCCTCTCTATACCTTTATTGAGCCGGAACGGGTGAACGATATGGTGAAGTCCTTCCTCGCCTTCTTCGAACAGAACGGTCGCCTTCCCGTATGGAATTTTCAGGGGAGCGAGACAGATATGATGATAGGTTACCACTCTGTACCGGTTATTGTAGATGCCTATCTGAAAGGTATTGGGGACTTCGATGCGAAAAAGGCCTTGGAGGCTTGTGTAGCTACTGCCAATATCGATTCTTATCGTGGCATTGGGTTATATAAGAAATATGCTTATGTTCCTTATAATGTGACGGATCAGTATAATTCGGAAAACTGGTCACTTTCTAAAACACTGGAATATGCATACGATGACTATTGTATAGCCCGTATGGCAGAGAAACTGGGCGATAAGGAGGTAGCGGACGAGTTTTATAAGCGTTCCCGTAATTACCGGAATGTTTACAATCCGGTAAGTTCTTTCATGCAGCCCCGTGATGACAAGGGAGAGTTTATCCGGAACTTCTCGCCGGACGACTATACTCCGCACATCTGCGAGAGCAACGGCTGGCAGTACTTCTGGTCTGTACAGCAGGATATTGACGGCTTGATAGCTTTGACCGGAGGTAAGGAACGGTTTGCCCAGAAGCTGGACAGTATGTTTACCTATAATCCTTCTGCAGATGATGAGCTGCCTATTTTCAGCACCGGAATGATTGGCCAGTATGCGCATGGAAATGAGCCTAGCCATCACGTCATTTATCTGTTCAATGCTGTGGATCAACCTTGGAAAACCCAGAAATATGCAGCCCGGGTGATGCATGAACTCTACCTGAACACTCCTGCCGGTTTGTGTGGCAACGAGGATTGCGGACAGATGTCTGCTTGGTATGTGTTCAGTGCGATGGGCTTTTATCCGGTAGACCCGGTTGGCGGAAAATATGAAATCGGTACCCCCCTATATCCGGAAATGAAGATGCACCTGCCTGGTGGAAAGACCTTTAAGGTACTGGCACCGGCGGTGAGCAAGGAAAATTGCTACATTCAATCTGTCAAACTCAACGGTAAGAGCTATGACAAAAGTTATATTACGCATGAACAGATAATGGATGGAAGTGTTTTCGAATTTGAAATGGGGGATAAGCCAGGTGATGCATGGTACAGCCCCCGATAACCGGCTAAAATATGGATGAACATTTCGACTTGACATATAAATCCCTTTTCCGCAGGTATTATACCAATCTGCTGTTCTACGCCACACGCATTGTGGGGGAAGAAGATGCGGAAGATGTGGTGCAGGATGTTTTCGTGGAGCTGTGGAAGCGGAAAGATACCATGAAGGTGGGAGAGCAGATTCAGGCTTTTCTGTATAGGGCGGTGTATACCCGTGCCTTGAACGTTCTGAAGCATCGGGACATTGTAAGTGGCTATGAGGCTGTCATGCTCGAAATCCATAAAAAGAGGGTTGAGTTCTATCAACCCGACAGCAATGATGTGGTGAAACGGATAGAGGATGCCGAACTCAGAAGGAAGCTGTCCGATGCCATCAATGAATTGCCGGACAAGTGCCGGATGGTATTCAAACTCAGCTATCTGCATGATATGAAGAATAAGGAGATAGCTGATACGATGGGAGTGTCATTGCGTACGGTGGAGGCTCACATGTACAAAGCTTTGAAGTTGCTGCGCGATAAACTGGGGTATCTGAACCTGATGTTGGCTCTGTTTTTCATCGGGAAAGTAAGTGTTTTTGCGAGCAGCGTTGTTTTATTATCATAATGAAGGAAAGAATGAATAAGTTGAATGAGGAGATATTGGCCAAGTTCCTTATGGGTGAATGTACGGAAGATGAACTTCGTGAGGTGAACGCTTGGCTGGAAGGGTCGGGTGAGAATGCACGCGAATTGTTCAGGCTGGAGGAGATTTACCACTTGGGGAGACTGGGGGATACTTCGAATGCACAAGACATAGAAAAGGTCGAAAAGCGATTGTTTAAAAGGTTGGAACAAGAGAAGACGAAACAATACAAGGTACGGAGGATGGTTGGATGGATGCGGTATGCGGCCGTATTTGTGGGCTTCTTCCTTTTGGGTACTTTCGGCTATCTTTTTTATCAGACTTATAGCCAGCCGGAAACATTACTGGCTGTCACCACTCATGATAAGATTAAGGAATTGAAACTGCCGGATGGCACAAAAGTCTGGCTGAATAAAAATACTACCTTGAAATATCCGTATGAGTTTGCAGGGAAGGGAAGAAAGGTTTATCTGGAAGGAGAAGGATATTTTGAGGTAATGAGGAATCCGGAAAAACCGTTTGTCGTACAGAGTGAGGCCATGCAGGTCAGAGTATTGGGAACTGTTTTCAACCTCAAGTCTGACAAGGCTAAGATGTCTGCAGTAGCTACCCTTCTGAAAGGCGAAGTAGAGGTGAAAGGCAATCATGGCGAGGGTATGATTATCCTTGCCCCCGGACAGAAAGCCGAGCTGAACGGAATGACTAGGCGTCTGGTGGTGAAGCAGGTGGATACGGGAATCGAAAACTGGCACAATAATGAGTTTGTCTTTGAGAAGGCTGACCTATACACCATTGCGCGTACATTGGAGAATTCGTATGGGGTGAGGATAATTCTAGCACCGAACATAGATGTAAGCAAGACCTACTCGGGTACACTGAAGAAAAAAGAGAGTGTGGGGGCTGTGCTGAATCTGATAAAGAATGCCATTCCATTGGAGTATAAAATTGTGGGGAACAGTGTTTTCCTCTCCTCAATGAAGTAGGAAGGCCGCACAAATCCGAGATATGACGAGAAGAATTTATTTAATACTAACAACTTTCTAATATTATGCGAAAATTAATCCTATTGTTTCTTTTTGTGAGCAGTTCCTTGTGGCTGCATGCCAAGGACTTTACCCAGTATGTCAGTCCTCTTGTCGGCACGCAGTCTACTTTCGAGCTTTCCACCGGTAATACCTATCCTGCGATCGCACGTCCCTGGGGTATGAACTTCTGGACTCCTCAGACTGGTAAGATGGGTGACGGCTGGCAATACGTCTATACCGCGAACAAGATCCGTGGTTTCAAGCAGACACACCAGCCCAGTCCCTGGATTAACGACTACGGGCAGTTCTCCATCATGCCGGTGGTTGGCAAGCCCGAGTTTGATGAGGAGAAGCGTGCAAGCTGGTTCTCCCACAAGGGCGAAGTGGCACTTCCTCATTATTATAAGATATATCTTGCCGAACACGATGTGGTTACCGAGTTCACCCCTACCGACCGTGCCGTATTGTTCCGTTTCACTTTCCCTGAAAATGATCATTCATACGTTGTTGTTGATGCCTTTGACAAGGGCTCTTATGTGAAGATACTTCCGGAACAGAATCGTATTATCGGTTATACTACCCGTAACAGCGGCGGTGTTCCCGAGAACTTCAAGAACTATTTCGTGATAGAGTTCGACAAGCCTTTTACTTATAAGGCGTCTGTAGCCGATGGCGTCTTGACCGAGAATAAGGTTGAGCAGGAAGCCGGACACGCCGGTGCTGTTATCGGCTTCAAAACCCGCAAGGGTGAAGTGGTACATGCCCGTGTAGCCTCTTCTTTCATCAGTTTTGAGCAGGCTGACCGTAACTTGAAGGAGCTTGGCAATGACAATTTGGAAACATTGGTTCAGAAAGGTCAGGATGCCTGGAACAAGGTGCTGGGCCGTATTGATGTGGAAGGCGGAACCCTTGACCAGTACCGTACTTTCTACTCATGTTTGTATCGTTCCTTGTTATTCCCCCGTGCATTCTATGAACTGGATGAGGCGGGAAGTCCTATTCATTACAGCCCTTACAATGGTCAGGTGCTGCCCGGTTATATGTATACGGATACCGGTTTCTGGGATACTTTCCGCTGTCTCTTTCCATTCCTTAATCTGATGTATCCGTCAGTGAACAGGCAGATTTAGGAAGGTCTTGTCAACACCTATAAGGAAAGCGGTTTCTTCCCCGAATGGGCAAGTCCGGGTCACCGTGGCTGTATGATTGGCAACAACTCTGCTTCCGTACTGGCAGATGCCTATCTGAAAGGTGTGAAGGTGGAGGATGTGCAGACGCTGTACGAAGGTCTCATCAACGGTACAAAGAATGTCCATCCCGAGGTCTCTTCTACGGGTCGCCTCGGCTATGAGTATTACAATAAGCTTGGTTATGTTCCCTACGATGTGAAAATCAACGAGAACACTGCCCGTACTTTGGAGTATGCTTATAATGACTGGTGCATCTACCGCATGGCAAAAGAGTTGAACCGTCCGAAGAAGGAGCAGAAACTCTTTGCGGAACGTGCCATGAACTATAGGAATGTGTTTGATAAGGAAAGCAAGCTGATGCGTGGTCGTAATCAAGACGGCCAGTTCCAGGCTCCTTTCTCTCCATTGAAGTGGGGTGACGCCTTTACTGAAGGTAACAGTTGGCACTATTCCTGGTCTGTATTCCACGACCCTCAAGGTCTGATAGACTTGATGGGTGGCAAGGAATCTTTCGTGGAGATGCTTGACTCTGTATTTATTGTTCCACCCTTGTTCGATGACAGCTACTACGGCCAGGTAATCCATGAAATCCGTGAGATGACAGTGATGAATATGGGTAACTATGCCCATGGCAACCAGCCCATCCAGCACATGATTTACCTTTATAATTATGCCGGGGAGCCTTGGAAGGCCCAATATTGGCTTCGTCAGGTAATGAACCGCATGTACACTGCCGGTCCCGACGGTTATTGCGGTGACGAGGACAACGGTCAGACTTCCGCGTGGTATGTCTTCTCTGCACTTGGTTTCTATCCGGTTTGCCCTGGTACGGACGAGTATGTACTGGGCGCCCCTCTGTTCCGTAAGGCTACCCTCCATTTCGAGAACGGTAAGTCCCTGACAATTGACGCTCCGGATAACTCACCGGAGAACATGTATATCGAGTCTCTCAAGGTGAACGGCGTGGATTATTCCAGGAATTATCTGACGCATGGCAATTTGCAGAATGGCGGTACCTTGAGGTTTGATATGGGCAGCCAGCCTAATATGAAGAGAGGTACGCAGCCGGAAGATTATCCTTATTCTTTCTCGAATGAACTGAAGAAGTAAAGAATAGTAATAATATAGTAAGAAAAGGGTTGCCTCGAAAATAAGTTGATATATCATTTTGTTATTTACTATCTGTATTATAGGTGTTTTTCTTGAATCAGGTGGAAATAATTATTTACTTCGTTAGTAATATTGAGCAAAATGATATATCAACTTATTTTCGGGGTAACTCTTTTTTTTAGGATTAATGATAAAAAAGATACTTTTTCAGTAAGTGTATTTTCATTGTCTGTTGTTTTATATAGGAATGCGAGAGAATGAATCTCTCGAAGTAATTTATTGTATAACCTATAAATTGTGTTTATGAAAGACAATTATGCTTTTCGGAGTTCGACGTTCATGCGGGCTTTATTAGTTTTGTTGTTCATGGCAGTTTCTATCCAGTGGGGCTTTGCCCAATTAAACCTGAATGTGTCTCGCGGCACATTGAGGACAGTCATTGAACAAATCAAGTCTCAATCCAAGTATCAATTTTTTTATGACGACAAACTGGCTGCGTTGCCGGTAGAAAACGTCAAAGTGAACAATGCGTCTATAGAAGATGCTTTGAATGTTATTCTCAAAGGGAAAGACATTTCCTATAAAGTGGAGGATAACATCGTTTATCTTTCTGAAAAGTCTGCTGCTCCTCAAGAGGGCAACCAACAAGGGAAAGAACGGACGATTACCGGAGTCGTGTCAGATGACATGGGACCTCTGATTGGTGTGAATGTATTGATAAAAGGTACCAGCAACGGGTGCATTACCGACCTCGACGGTAACTTTACGTTGACCACTACGGAAGCGAATCCGGTGATCGTATTCTCTTATATCGGTTATACTACGCAGGAAATTCCCGTGAAAGGTAATGCACCGATTAATGTGATGATGGCCGGAGATACCCAACAGCTTGAAGAAGTTGTGGTTACTGCCCTAGGTATCAAGCGTTCGGAAAAGGCATTGTCCTACAATGTACAGCAGGTGAATACAGATGCCATTACTTCCAATAAAGACGCCAACTTTGTGAACTCATTGAGTGGTAAAGTAGCAGGTGTGAATATCAATGCTTCTTCATCCGGTGTGGGTGGCGTGTCAAAGGTAGTGATGCGTGGTACGAAATCCATCATGCAGTCTTCCAATGCACTTTATGTAATTGACGGTGTGCCTATTTTCTCTGGCCGTGGTACTGCCGGAGGTAAGGAGTTCGACTCCCAGGGATCTTCAGAACCGATTGCTGACATCAACCCGGAAGACATCGAGTCAATGTCGGTCTTGACTGGTGCCGCCGCTGCTGCCTTGTACGGTTCGGAAGCTGCCAACGGTGCCATTGTCATCACTACAAAGAAAGGTAAAGAAGGTAAGGTGAGTCTTACTGTCAGCAGCAATACTGAATTCACCAATCCGTTTGTGATGCCGAGCTTCCAAAACCGGTATGGTACGGGAACCGGTGGTGTGATGAGCACTTCAGGAGCCATGAGCTGGGGAGCTCCTTTGTCTGCAGCCAATAATTACAATTACAGTCCGAAAGATGATTATTTCCAGACGGGTATTGTAGGGACGGAAAGCATCTCTTTGTCAACTGGTACAGAAAAAAACCAGACGTATGCATCGGCTGCTGCCGTAAACTCTAAGGGTATTGTTCCCAACAACAAATACAACCGTTACAACTTCACGGTACGTAATACCACTACTTTCTTGGACGACAAGATGACTTTGGACTTCGGTGCAAGCTATATTCTGCAGAATGACCAGAACATGACGAACCAGGGTACCTACAATAACCCGTTGGTGGGTGCTTATTTGTTCCCGCGCAGCAACGACTGGTCGGATATCAGCATGTATGAGCGCTATGACGCTGCCCGTAAGATTTATACGCAATATTGGCCGGTAGGGGACGAAGGTATGGTAATGCAGAATCCTTATTGGATTAACTACCGCAATTTGCGCCAGAACAAGAAGGATCGCTATATGCTGAATGCCGGTTTGAGCTATAAGATTCTAGACTGGCTGACTGTTTCAGGACGTGTACGTTTGGATAACTCCAATAATGACTATACAGAAAAGTTTTATGCTTCTACCAATACCCAGCTCACCGAGAGTTCTTCACGAGGTCTTTATGGTATTACTAAGACGCAGGACAAACAGTTGTATGCTGACTTCCTGGTGAGTATCAACAAATATTTCGGTGAAGACTGGTCACTCCAGGCCAACGTCGGTGGTTCATTCTCCGATATACGTTCGGATGCAATGAAAACACGTGGTCCGATTGCTGACGGTGGTGATGCTTTCGGTGGTGAACCGGTAGGTCTAACCAACTACTTTGCTATCCAGAACCTGAGTGCCAGCAAGACACAGCGCTTGCAGGAGGGATGGCGTGAACAGACTCAGTCTCTCTTCGCTTCGGCTGAGCTTGGTTACAAGAATACTTACTTCTTGACGCTGACCGGACGTAACGACTGGCCTTCACAGTTGGCAGGTCCCAACTCCAACAGTAAATCATTCTTTTATCCTTCAGTCGGTGGTTCTGTTGTACTGTCTGAACTGATGCCTAACTTGAACAAAGATTATCTTTCTTTTATAAAGGTTCGTGGTTCATGGGCATCTGTTGGTAGTGCTTTCTCCAGATACTTGGCTAATCCTCACTACGAATGGAATTCAAGTTCTGGTCAATGGAGTATCACGACTCAATATCCGTTGTATAATCTGAAGCCTGAGCGTACCAATTCTTGGGAAATCGGTTTGAACATGCGTTTCCTCAAAAATTTTGAATTGGATGTGACATATTACAATGCCAAGACTATGAATCAGACATTCAATCCGCAGTTGCCTGTCAGCGGTTGGTCGGCTTTGTATATCCAGACCGGTGCCGTACGTAACTCCGGTATTGAGTTGTCACTGAACTATAAGAATACTTGGAAGGACTTTACATGGGATACTGGTATAACTTTTTCCAGCAACAAGAATAAGATTTTGACACTGGCAGACAAAGCCATCAACCCCGTTACCGGTGAGTTGTTCTCTTTGAGCACGTTGAATATGGGTGGTTTAGGTGATGCCCGCTTCTTGCTGAAAGAGGGAGGAAGCATGGGGGACCTTTACTCTCTGAGAGATATGAAGCGTGATGCCAATGGACAGATTTTTGTAGACCAGAACGGAGCAGTTGCTACGGAAACCATTACCGATCCTGACAAATACATCAAATTGGGAAGTGTACTTCCTAAGGGGAATTTGGCTTGGCGTAACAACTTCATCTGGAAGAATTTCACAGCAGGCTTTTTGATTTCAGCCCGTTTGGGTGGTGTGGTCTACTCACGTACACAAGCCATGTTGGATTACTATGGTGTGTCTGAGGCCTCTGCGGATGCACGTGATTTAGGTTACGTATTGGTGAATGGCAAGGACAAGGTAAATCCCGAAACATGGTATGGTGTAGTCGGTAGTGGTACAGCTGTTCCCCAATACTATACTTACTCTGCTACCAACGTTCGCCTGCAGGAAGTTTCCTTGGGTTACACTATTCCCAAAAAGTTGTTGAACGATGTGTGTGATATCAAGGTTTCGTTGGTAGGCCGCAACTTATGGATGATTTACAGCAAGGCTCCTTTCGATCCAGAAAGTGTGGCTTCTACCGATAACTTCTATCAGGGAATCGACTATTTCATGATGCCGGCTTTGCGTAACATCGGCTTTAGCTTGAGCTTTAAATTTTAATACCAAACGATATGAAAAAGAGAAATATAATAAATAAATTGATTATTGCTCCATTGCTTATGGGCTTTATGTCCTGCACCGGCAATTATATGGATATCAATTCCAATCCTTATCAACCGGGCGATTTGACTCCCGATGATTATGCACTGGGTTCTGCCATGAGTAACTTGGCAAGTACGGTTATTTCGTCAGACGTCAATACGGCACAATTTACCGATTGTTTGTTGGGCGGACCGTTGGGAGGTTATTTTGCCGATTCAAATGCCGGCTGGTCCAATACAATATCCAATTTTAATGCTACGAATGACTGGACACGCGTATTCTTGATGAGTGACCGTATCATCTCGACATTATATGCTAACTTGAGCACAGTGAAACAAGTATCGGAGAATACCAACAATCCGGTTCCCTATGCTATTGCACAAATCATAAAGGTTGCTGCCATGAGCCGCGTGACTGATACATATGGTCCCATCCCTTATTCCAAGATTGGTCAGGATGGCAAGATAACTATTCCTTATGATACGCAGGAAGAAGTCTACAATGCATTCTTCAAGGAACTGGACGAGTCCATTGAGGTGCTGACTGAGAACAGAAACGCGGCGTTGGTCGCTTCTGCAGACTTCGTATACAGCGGTAATGTACAGAAGTGGGTGAAATTTGCCAACTCATTGAAGTTGCGTCTAGCTATCCGCATTGCCAATGTAAGTCCTGCCAAAGCCAAAGAGATGGCTGAAAGCGCAGTGAATCATGAACTGGGCTTGATTGAAACAAATGCAGACAATGCTACATGGAAGTATTTCGGAACAATCAGCAACCCGCTGTTTATGGCAGTGCGTTATAATGAAGAAGCATCAGGCGGTGATACCCATCCTGCTGCTGACATCATCTGTTACATGAACGGTTACAATGACAATCGCCGCGCCAGCTATTTTGAAGAATCCAAATGGGAGGGAGAGTCTTATGTAGGATTACGCCGTGGTATCGATCTCAGCAAAGCGAGGGAATCTTTCATAAATTATTCACGGGTGAAGATTTCCTCTTCAGACCCTGTGCTTTGGATGAATGCAGCGGAAGTTGCCTTCTTGCGCGCTGAAGCTACTGCAGTCTATGGTTTCAGCATGAAAGGAACTGCGGCTGATTTTTATGAACAAGGTGTCCGCCTTTCTTTTGAACAATGGGGAGCTACGGGGGTAGACAGTTATCTGGCTGATGAAAGCAGTGTCCCTGCCCTTTATAAGGATCCTGCTGGTCTTAATACGTATGAAAAGAACCTTTCAAACATTACCATCAAATGGAATGAGGGAGCATCCAAAGAGGAAAAGCAGGAGCGTATCATTACTCAGAAATGGATTGCTAACTGGCCGTTAGGCAACGAGGCTTGGGCTGATTACCGTCGTACGGGTTATCCCAAACTGTTGCCTGCAACCAGCGAAGGCAATAAGAGTAATGGAATTGTTGACAGCGAGAAAGGTGCACGTCGCATGCCTTATCCTTCTGAAGAATATACAAATAATACTGAAAACGTGCAGGATGCAGTAAGCAATTATCTGGGTGGACCGGACAACATGGCTACTGATGTATGGTGGGCACGTAAATAATAACAATAAATGCTGAATAATTATGAAATTATATAAGAAATCATTTAAAGGAATTGCGCTGGCAGCTTTTTCCGTATTGGCATTGTCTGCCTGCTCCGACTGGACAGATACAGAAAGCATCAATTTGGCAGAACCCGGAATCGACGAACAGTCTCCCGAATTGTATGCCAAGTATCTGAAGAACTTGCAGGAATATAAGAATTCTGACCATAAGATTGTGTACGGCTGGTTTGATAATAGTGAGAAAGTTCCTTTCAGTCGTGGGCAACACATGTCAGATGTGCCTGACAGTCTGGACGTAATTATTGTGACTACTCCCGATTTAGTGGAATTCGAACTGAAAGACATTGTAAGTGTACACGAGAAAGGAACAAAAGTATTCTACTCTATCAGTTATGACAATATCTTGAAGGAACATACCGACAAGGTGAAGGAAGGAACGGAAACGTCCACATTCTCGGCTTATCTTTCTGCTGAGTTGAACAGATTGATTGCTCTGGAAGCTCCTTTCGACGGCATTGTTGCTGAATATCGCGGCAGCAATCCTATCTACATGTCCGAAGCTGACAAGGCTGAAGCAAAGGCAAATCAAGATACCTTTTTCAGTGTGATAGCCAACTGGAAGAGCGCCAATTCGGGTAAGAAGCTGGTGTTCCAGGGGTATCCTGCCAACCTGATAGGTCAGTCTGTACTGTCTTCTTGTGACCATATCATCTTGATTACAAATGATGTCACGGATGTTGCCCAACTGGGGATAGAAGCGCTTCAGGCCTTGATGGCAGACGGTGTTCCGGCTGACCGCTTCATTGTATCGGCATCTACCATCTCTCTGGATACAACTGATAAGACTACCGGATATTACAATGCTTTGAGAGCTCTGTCGGAAGCCGCTTATTGGGTGACAGAGCCGTCTGCTGAGTTTATAAAAGCTGGTTTGGCTATTGAGAACATGCAGAATGATTACTACAATGCAACCAATACCTACCAATACGTGAGAGAAGCTATCAATATTATGAATCCTGCTCCTAAAAAATAAAAGAATATCATGAAACTGAAAAGTATATATTTAGTATCGATGGCATTATTGGCAGGTGTATTTGCTGCTTGTAATGATAATGACGTTGAGAATTTCGATAATCAGGTGTATATCAACAGCTCGGCGATGACCAGCACTGTGTTGTTGAAAAACACAGTTTCCGATACGGAAGGTTCATTCCGGATTTCAATGGCTCGCCCTGAATCACGGGACATAACTATTTCCTTGAAGGCGGACCCTTCCTTGGTAGCTACTTATAACGCCACCTATTATGACACAGCCGAGGCGCTGCCGGAAAATTATTATACGGTAGAAACTCCGCAGGCTACCATTTTGGCCGGTGCTGTCATTTCAGATGACATCACTGTCAGCTTCAAGAACTTGACGGAACTGGACCGTGAGAAGGTATATGTATTGCCGGTTACGGTAGACCAGGCAAGTATCGGAGTCTTGAAGAGCTCCGGTACCATGTACTACGTGCTGAAGGGTGCTGCATTGATTAATACGGTTCCTGATATTACCAAGAATCTGGTTTACGTAACTTGGACCAATCCGGATGTAGCCAATAATATGAATAAACTGACGGCAGAAGCGTTGATTCGCGTAAGCAAGTTCGACAAGATGCTGACTTCCATTATGGGTATCGAAGGCAAGTTCCTGCTCCGTATCGGTGATGCCGGAATTCCTCAGAACCAATTGCAGGTGGCTACAAGCAGTGGCAATGTGACTGATGAGAGTCTGGCTATTCCGACAAATGAATGGACACATATAGCTGTGACCTACGATGCGGATGCAAAAACTGTTATAGTTTACATCAATGGTAAGAATATGTTGGAGACTACTTTGGACTGCGGTGCTGTGAACTGGGGGCAGACTATGACTGATGAAGGTAACGGATTCTGGATTGGTCATTCATACAATCGTGACCGCTGGTTGGAAGGTAACATCTCAGAGGTACGTATCTGGAACAAGGTGTTGACATCAGCAGAAATCAATGCAAAGGACCACTTCTACCAGGTAGATCCGGATGCTGACGGACTGGTTTCTTACTGGAAGTTCGATGAAGGTGCCGGTACTGCCATTCATGACTATAGCGGAAATGAGAACAATGCTACTGCAGTTGAACCATTGACTTGGACTGCTGTGGAACTGCCCGCCAAATAATTTAGTTATACCTTAATTCAAATAAAAAGATATTGATTATGAAATATATGAATCATGTAAAATCAGGCTTGCTGGCAATGGCTTTTGCATGTGCAGGAATATGCTTTACCGGTTGTGAAGATGATGTTGTCATCAACACCGGCAACAGCGACAAGCTGGATACTGTGGATGGCGTGTATGGTTATGTAAAGTCTGCCGCTGGTGCACGTGAACTTACTCCGATTTCCGTTTTTGGCGACAAGGTTGCTACCGGACATCTCTATTTTGAACTGAGCAAAGCTGCAGAGCAGGATGTTACGGTGACCTTCAAAGTGGACGAAGACGTTTTGGAAGCTTATAATAAGAAGAATGGAACAAGCTATAAAATGTATCCCGCCGATAAGTTGAGTCTGGCGAACGGTGGAACTGTCATTATCAAGGCGGGCGAACAGAAGTCGGCTTCTGTGGAACTGAATATCAATGCAGGAGGCACAATCGGACAAACTTATGCTGTTGCCGTTTCTGCATCTGCCAATAACGGTGTGGAAGTTTCTACAAACAATCAGGAATATATTTACTTGGTAAAGCCTTTGGCTGCTATTCCTGAGAGTATCAGTAAGGGTGATATACTTACACATTGCTTTGTGGAAGTAAATGACGAGAACATCTTGAATATGGGTGAATATACCATGAAGAGCGACGGAAAGCCTTTCTTTGATGTAGTCAGCATTTTTGCTGCCAATATCAATGTGGATAGCAAGACCGGTCGCGTACATGTTTTTTGCAATGACCAGGTTTCTTTCTTGCTGAGAAATGCGGATAAGTTCATCCGTCCTTTGCAGGCTAAGGGCATTAAGGTGGCTATGACTATTCTTGGCAACCATGATGAGGCCGGTATGGGTAACCTTTCTGAAGCTGCCGCCAAAGACTTTGCCAAGGAACTGAAGGCTTATTTGGATATCTATGGTTTGGATGGCATTGACTTTGATGATGAGTACACCAGTTACAACAACTCCAACCCCAGTCCCGGCTTCGAAAAACGTTCACGTGCCAACTTCGCACGTTTGGTTTATGAGTGCCGCCAGGTATTTGGAGATAAACTGATCGGTGTGTATGAATATGGTTCGCTTGATTCTCCCGATGGCGAGGTAGAAGGTGTGAAAGTTGGTGATATTGTGGACTATATGACCTATGGTTATTACCAGAATCAGAATCCTAATGGAGCTTTTGGCCGTGAAGCGTCTCATTTTGAGAACCTGCCCAAATCCAAGTATGCTCCGCTGCCTTGGAAGATTAATGATGAGTTGAACGGAGGTTGGAATGGATTTGACAAGAGCAAATTCCAAAAAGTGAAAGATGAAGGTTATGGCATTCAGATGTTCTACAATCCCAAACCGCTGATGTATCAGTATTATACGCTGCTTTCGGAAATAAGTAAAGTACTTTTTGATGATGAAGTGGAGTGGAGCGGTAAGTACTGGAACCGTACTGGTGAAGCTTATCAAGGAAAGATGATGGGCTATGAAGATTTGGTCGGTGAATGGAAAGTAACTTCCAGTAACTCCCTCTTTACCTATGTGGATGAAGAAGGCAATCCTCGCTGGTGGGATTGGAAAGGCAGTCAGGATTTTGAGAAGAATGTAATTATAGAGAAAGATGAAGAAGGTACCGGATATGTAGTTTACAACTGGGGTACTTTCCCCGAAATTACCGGTAAGTATCCGATGCATTGCGATTACTATAACGGTGCACTGCTCATCTATCCGCAAACCATTCATGAGGGCGATGCTGAAGACCCTGCTACCTACAAGATGCATTTCGGTACTTATAGTAATGCCTTCCAGTGGAAAGCATATCCTAAGTATGATAATTATTCCATGGATGGCGATATTGCTCCTAACGGTGATATGCGTATCTATGGTTTGGGCAACAGATGGGCTATCAACCCTTATAAGTATGTAGTCGGTGAGATTGAGAACGACATCTTCCCCGATGTTCCTTACTTCGTGAGTGAGAACTATACGATGAAGAAGGTACGCTGATGCCATGTTTTCCGTAAACTGAGGTTTCGGAAAAATGGATGCTTGAACCTTTTCATACATGAAACAAAGGAGGGCTTTGCTCAAAGTAATGGGGCGGCCCTCCTCAAGCATTCTCATATAACAAGATTCTATTATGAAGCTATACACTTACTTATACAATAAACAATATGAAGAAAAACATGAAATCTAGTTCCATACTGTTGGGCGGACTTTTTCTGCTGGGGGCGGTTTGCAGCTGTACCCAGACGGCACCGGACTATGCGTCTTACGTCAATCCGTTCATCGGTACGGGCGGACATGGGCATACCTATCCCGGAGCGGTAGTTCCCAACGGAATGATTCAGCCCAGCCCCGACACGCGTATCTACGAGTGGGATGCCTGCTCCGGATATTACTATGCAGATACTACTATCAACGGATTTTCACATACTCACGTCAGCGGTACGGGTTGTGCCGATTACGGGGATGTGTTGCTGATGCCCACTGTAGGGCGGCAGGATTACCACTCTATGGGCTCGAAGAGCCAGCAGATGGCGTACGCCTCTGCCTTTTCCCACGAGAATGAAACAGCCGAACCGGGATATTATTCCGTATTTTTGGACCGCTACGGGGTGAAAGCCGAACTGACCTCTACCAAACGTGCGGCGATTCATCGCTATACCTTCCCGAAAGCGGAAGATGCAGGCTTTATCCTCGACTTGGATTATAGCATTCAGCGCCAGAAGAATGAACAGATGGAGCTGGAAGTAATCAGCGATACTGAAATCCGTGGACGCAAGAAGACTGTATATTGGGCTTTCGACCAGTATATCAACTTCTACGCCAAGTTCTCCAAACCATTTACCTATACGCTGGTCACGGACTCCATGGCATTGGACGAAGGCGGTCCGCTTCTGCCTACAGCTAAAGCTTTACTGCAATTCCAGACGGAGCCCAATGAGGAGGTATTGGTAAAGGTAGGTGTGTCTGCCGTGGATATGGACGGTGCCCGCCGGAATGTGGAAGCGGAGATACCCGGATGGGATTTTGACGGTGTGCGCCGTGCTGCCCGCCAGCAGTGGAACACTTATCTCTCCAAGATTGACATCGATACGAAGGACAACGACCAGCGTACCATGTTCTACACGGCACTTTACCACACGGGCATGCAGCCCAACTTATTTACCGATGCCGACGGACGTTACTTTGGTATGGACTTGAAGCCCCATCAAGGCAGGGTGGACGAGCCTGTCTACACCATTTTCTCTTTATGGGACACTTTTCCGTGCCTATCATCCGCTGATGACGATTATCGATCCAGAACTGAACGAGGCCTTCATCCGTTCGCTCATCCAGAAGTCCCGCGAGGGCGGCGTCCTGCCTATGTGGGAACTGGCCGGAAACTATACGGGTACCATGATTGGTTATCATGCAGCTTCCCTCATAGCGGATTCGTATGTAAAGGGATACCGTAACTTCGACGTGCAGGAGGCCTATAAGGCTTGCCTCCGTACGGCAGAATACGATACGACGGGCATTATCACGCATCCTTTGGTTGTGCCGCATCTGATGCCGCAGGCCAAGTACTGGAAGAACAAGATTGGCTACGTGCCTTGCGACAAAGACAATGAGTCCGTGGCAAAAGCGCTGGAGTATGCTTACGATGACTGGTGCATCTCTGTACTGGCAGGTGCCTTGGACGACGAAGTCAACCGCGACAAGTATGCTGCCTTTGCCGAGGGATATAAAGTTTATTTCGATCCGAGTACCCGTTTCATGCGTGGACTGGACAGTGAGGGCAACTGGCGTACGCCTTTCAACCCCCGCGCATCCAATCACCGTAACGATGACTATTGCGAAGGCACTGCCTGGCAGTGGACTTGGTTCGTTCCCCACGATGTAGACGGATTGGTAGAACTGATGGGAGGACGCGACGCTTTCATCGGCAAGTTGGATTCTCTGTTCACTGCCGATTCCAAGCTGGAAGGTGAATCGACTTCGGTGGATATTTCCGGTCTGATAGGCCAGTATGCTCACGGCAATGAGCCGAGCCATCACATTGCCCATCTCTACAACTACGTAGGCCAGCCCTGGCGTACGCAGGAGATTGTGGATGAGGTGCTGCATACGCTTTACTTCAACAACCCCGACGGACTTTCGGGCAATGAAGACTGCGGACAGATGTCTGCATGGTACATTCTGAATGCGATGGGCTTCTATCAGGTATGCCCCGGCAAGTCGGTATATTCCATCGGACGCCCGCTGTTCAACGAGGCGACCGTTCATCTGAAAGACGGCAAGTCGTTCAAGGTGATAGCCCACAACAATAGCCGCGATAACAAGTATGTGCAGAGCATTGTGCTGAACGGCAATAAGCTGGAGACTCCATTCTTCACGCATCAGGATATAGTGGACGGCGGTACACTGGAACTGACTATGGGCAGCGAACCGCTGAAGCCGGAAGAGTAAATGGATTATTATGCTCACAAGATTCCCTGATGAGCAATACCTTTAATAAGGTGGAGTCCTACCGGGAAATGAATAGCAGCAGCAACGGCATGTATTCTTTTAGCTCGTTGCGCAGAAATTCCAATGTTTTTTGTTTATAGCGGTTGACTGACTTCACACTAAGGTTCAGCTCTTCCGCTATTTCTGTATGCGTTTTTCCCTTGAAGAAGCTCTCGATGAAGACAATGCGGTAGCTCTCGGGAAGCTTGTTCAGGGTACCGTACAGCATCCGGTACATTTCGTCTAAGGTATATACACTGTCCGGTTCCGTTTCGTAGACAGGGGTTTTCTTTTTGACGACTTCCGCATAATTCCATTCATATTCCTGATGCTTCAGGTAGTTCAGGCAATTGTTCCTCACGCACATCTTGAGGTAACCCAATATCGTTTTCGGGTCTATCTCGAAGTTGTCCATGTTGTTCCATAGGGAGGCGAATACTTCGGAAACAATGTCTTCGCGAGTCTCTTTATTGTCAACAAAACGCTTGGCATACAAGCAGAAGGGGGCATAGTACTCCTCGTAGAGCTGCTTGAATACTTGTTTCTTGCTTTGTTCATTAAGAGATAGTTTCATAATATATCTACAGTATTTCGAAGGCAAATATACAATAAGAAAGTCAAATAAAAGGTTCTTTTTGAAATTTAAAAGAACAAAGCTGTGGCAATAGGCAAGTAGTATTTTGTTATTAAGGACCCAATTGAAAAAACTTTGTTTTAGCTGTCCCTTTTTGATTTCCCGATTGTATTATCTATGTAATTGCAATTATAAATAGGTTATAAGGTTTAGAGATTATGGAAAAATTAGATTCGGATTTATTGTTTCGGAAAGCACAAGCATTGGGAGATGATATCCGGGAAATGGAATCAATTGATGTGGCCAAAGCTTTTGAACGGACACAGCAGTTGATAAGGAAAAAGCGGGGTAGGCAGATGTATGATAGCTTGATGCGCTATGCCGCATTCTTGACGTTACCTTTGCTGATGATTTCGCTGACGTTGGGCTACTTATATTTCAGTGGACCGGAAGCGGTAGACTGCTACGCCGAAGTCACGGCTGCCAAAGGTTCGGTCATCCGTTATGAGCTTCCTGACCATTCGGTGGCGTGGCTCAATGCGGGAAGTACCTTGCGTTATCCCATAGTTTTCAGGAAAGACAATCGGAGCGTGGAACTGAAAGGGGAAGCGTATTTTGAAGTGCAGGCCGACAAGAAACGTCCTTTTTATGTGAACACACCGGATGGATTGAGTGTATATGTATACGGAACGAAGTTCAACGTGGCTGCCTACGAGGATGAAGAACTTATTGGTACGGTGTTGGAGAAAGGTAAGGTAAATGTGGTAACCCCCAATCAGGAGACAATGGAATTGTTACCCGGAGAGCAGTTGCTTTACAATCGGAACAGTCGGAAATGGATTAAAAATAAAGTGGATGTCTACGAGAAGGTGGCTTGGAAAGACGGAAAGCTGATTTTCAGGAATGCGACGTTGGAAGAGATATTCAAAAGGCTTTCAAGGCATTTCAATGTGGATATTGAGTTTGACAATAGGTTGGGAAAGGAATACAAGTACCGGGCGACTTTCCACAAAGAGACCTTGCAGCAGATTTTGGATTATCTGGCAAAGTCGGCAGCCTTGAAGTGGAGGGTGGAAGATGCTGCGCAGCAGGCAGACGATACCCTTACGAAGGCTAGGATTATAGTAAACTTATATTAGTAACCCTTAAAACCATAAAGAGCCTATGATATAGCATAAGAAGAGCAAAAACAAAAAAGGAAGAAAACTGTCCCCACAGCTTTCTTCCCTACTCATTAAAAAACTCACGGATTTTGGTTTAGCAGACAAGAAGCCGTGAATCAAACCTTAGTTCATTTAGTAATAAACTTTAGTTAACCGCAAATGTATGAAAAATAATCATTCATTTAGTGCAGTATGCCTTAAATATACCTTAAAATTAAAACTTCCTTTACCTATGAGGATAAGTCTAATACTACTTTTTGCTGTTGTATTACAGCTTCCTGCCAGTAACGGGTACGCCCAGCGGACGCGAGGCTCCTTTTCTATGTCGAGTGTTTCCATAGAAAATGTATTGAATAAGATAGAGGAGAACTCCGACTATGTGTTCCTCTATAATAACAAGACGATTTGGGCAGACCGCATTGTTTCGGTAAACAGCCGGTCGGGAAAGATAACAGAGATCCTGGATGACATGTTTCGTGGAACAAATGTCACTTATACATTGGTAGACAATCAGATAATCTTGTCCACGAAACAGATAAAGCAACAAGAACCCAAAATCAAGGTGGACGGCGTGGTCAAGGATGCTACCGGCGAACCGCTGATTGGCGTCAACGTGAAGGTGAAGAATACCATTGCCGGTACCATTACTGATTTGGACGGCAAGTTCAACTTGGCGGTAAACAAGGGGGACGTTCTCGAAATCTCTTATGTGGGATATACTACTAAGGAAATCAAGATAATAGACGATCGAATCCTGAATGTGCTGTTGGAAGAAGATTCGCAGAAGCTGAACGAGGTAGTGGTCACTGCCCTGGGTATCAAGCGTGCCGAGAAAGCGTTGAGCTACAACGTGCAGCAGGTGAAACAAGACGAGCTGGTCCGTGTGAAGGATGCTAACTTCGTGAACTCGCTGAGCGGAAAGATTGCCGGTGTAAGCATCAACAAGAGTGCTAGCGGCGTGGGAGGAGCTACCCGCGTGGTGATGCGTGGAGCCAAGTCCATCGAGGGCGACAACAATGCACTCTACGTGGTGGACGGTATCCCTTTGTTCAACACCAATATGGGGAATACGGACAGCGGTATCATGGGTGAGGGCAAGGCCGGAACGGAAGGTATTGCTGACTTCAACCCCGAAGACATCGAAAGCCTCTCCGTGTTGAGCGGTCCTTCGGCAGCCGCCTTGTACGGTAGCAGCGCCGCCAACGGGGTGATTCTGATTACTACCAAAAAGGGCAAGGAAGGAAAACTTTCCGTCCAGTTCTCTTCTTCCACGGAGTTTAGCAAAGCCTACATGACACCGGAGTTCCAGAGCACCTACGGCAATAAAAAGGACATGTACGAAAGCTGGGGAGAAAAGCTGGCTACCCCTTCTGCCTACGATCCGAAGGACGACTTCTTCAATACCGGAACCAACTTCATCAACTCGTTGACATTGACCACGGGCACCAAGCAGAACCAGACGTTCGCGTCCGTATCATCCACCAACTCGGCCGGTATTGTGCCCAATAACTCTTACGACCGTCTGAACTTCACTATCCGCAACACTGCCACCTTCTTCAAGGATAAACTGCAACTCGACCTGGGCGCGTCGTATGTGAAGCAGAAAGACCGCAACATGGTGTCGCAAGGACAGTACTGGAATCCGGTGATGGCTGCCTACCTCTTCCCGCGGGGAGAAAACTTTGAAGACATCAAGACTTTTGAGCGTTATGATGACAGCCGTAAGTTTCCCGTACAATACTGGCCGGTGTCCGAACCTACCTACGCTTCGCAGAACCCTTACTGGACTGCCTACCGCAATGTGGCTACCAACGAGAAGAGCCGCTACATGTTCAACGTGGGGCTGACCTACAAGATTACCGACTGGCTGAACGCCGCCGCACGCTTCCGCATGGACGATACGCATGTGCTCTTCGAACGCAAGATTTACGCCACTTCCGACCAGAAGTTTGCCGAGGGAAAGAAAGGACATTATGGCTACAGCAACTATAACGACCGCCAAGAATACGCCGACTTCATGCTGAATGTCAACAAGCATATCCGGGACTTCAGCATTGCTGCTAACTTGGGCTGGAGCTATTCTAACTATTGGCTATTGGAGAGAGGATATAAAGGAACATTGAGCCTGGTACCCAATAAATTCGTGGCAGTCAACATCGACCCGGCCAATGGACGTGTCTCCGAAAAGGGCGGTGATAGCCGCGTGCGCAACCATGCCGTCTTTGCCAATGTGGAATTAGGCTGGAAGAGTATGCTTTACTTGACGCTGACCGGACGTAACGACTGGAACTCCCGTCTGGTGAACACCGACGAAGAGTCCTTCTTCTATCCTTCCGTAGGTTTGTCGGCCATCATTTCCGAAATGGTAGATTTGCCCCGGTTCATTTCTTACTTGAAGGTACGTGGTTCCTTTACCGAAGTGGGCGCTCCAATTTCCCGTTCCGGTCTGACTCCCGGTACGGTGACAACTCCCATTGACGGCGGTACGGTGAAGCCTACCTATATCTATCCGTTTACCGACTTCAAGGCAGAGCGTACCCGTTCGTATGAATTCGGTTTAAGTTTGCGTTTGTGGAACAAGTTGAGTGCAGAAGTCACTTACTACCATTCCAATACCAAGAACCAGACTTTCTTGGGTAACTTGCCTGAATTTACCGGTTACAAGCAGATTTACTTGCAGGCCGGTAATGTGGAGAACCGCGGATGGGAAGCCTCTTTGGGTTACAATGACAAGCTGAAGAACGGACTGGCATTCTCCTCCACATTGACATTTTCGCGTAACGTCAACAGAATTAAAGAAATGGTGGATGGTTACCATACTGATTTGTTGGACGATCCCATCCAGATTTCTGAAGTTGTGAAAGATGGCGGACGTATCATTTTGAGGAAAGGTGGCAGCATTCACGACATTTACGCCAATACCTTCTTGAAGAAAGATCATCAGGGTTATGTAGAGATAAAGAGTGACGGTACGTTTGAACTGGATAATAGCGGTAAGCCCGTCTATTTGGGCAAGACTTCCCCCGACTTCAATATGGGATGGAACAACTCCTTGTCGTACAAAGGACTCGGACTCAGCTTCCTGCTCAACGGACGTTTCGGAGGTGTGGTTACCTCCTCTACCGAAGCATTGCTCGACCGTTTCGGCGTGTCGAAGCGTTCGGCCGAGGCACGTGACAATGGCGGTGCATTATTGCCGGGACAGGGCAGGGTAGATGCAAAGACCTACTACCAGATGATTGGTACAGGAGGTTACGAGACCTCCGGCTACTATGTCTACAGCGCTACCAACATCCGTTTGCAGGAGTTGACACTCAGCTACACCATGCCCAACCGCTGGTTTGGCAACGTACTGAAGGACGTGACGGTTTCCTTCATTGCCAACAATCCCTGGATGTTGTACTGCGAGGCTCCGTTCGACCCCGAACTGACTCCCTCTACCGCCACCTACGGACAAGGCAACGATTACTTTATGCAGCCAAGTGTGCGTAGCTTTGGCTTTGGTATTAAATTCAAATTATAACAGACCGACTTTTAATATGAAAAAGATAAATCAATATAAGCTTTTGGCGGGAATATATGCCCTAGCATTGTTGGCATCCTGCGATTACGAGGAAATCAATACCAATTGGGCTGAAATGAACGAGAAGGAAGAAGCCATGGACGGTGTTGCCGTCGGAGGATTGGTGACAACGATGGAGCAGACCGTCTTCCCGGTAGGGACACAAGCCGACGATACGGACATCATCAACATGTACCAGACCGACTATCATCTGTCTGCCGACTGCTGGAGTGGATTCTTCTCACAAAACAACTCTTGGAACGGTGGTAACAACAATACCAGTTATTATTTGATTGACGGATGGATTAAGGGTACTTATGCACGTTCTTATACCAATGCACTCGACCCGTGGAAAAAATTGAAAGCCGCTTCTGAAAAGAACGACACTCCCGAAGTCTTTGCCTTGGCACAAGTATTGAAGATTTCGGCTTGGCACAAGGCGTTGGAGAGTTTCGGGCCGATGCCTTATTCACATGCAGCCGATGCTACGATGAACATTCCTTTCGACTTGGAGAAGGACATATATGCTGCCATGTTCAAAGACTTGGCCGATGCTGTGGAGGTTTTGACCAAGAAAGCGGATGCCGGGGTGACCATTATGGAAGATTATGATGCGGTTTATGCGGGTGACTCTAGGAAATGGGTGAAGTATGCCAATTCGCTGATGCTTCGTCTGGCGATGCGCGTACGTTTTGCCGATACCGAACTGGCAAAGCGGTATGCGGCTTTGGCCGTGAAACACTCCATCGGAGTGATGACCTCCAAAGACGAAGAGGCGCAGATGAGTTCGGGTGCGGGCATCACTTTCCGCAACAACATCGAGTGGTTGGCCGAGCAGTACAATGAATCGCGCATGGGGTCGTCCATGTTCTCTTACCTGATGGGTTACGAAGACCCACGTCTGAGCGCTTACTTCAAACCGGTGGATGACAAATGTACTTTGGGACAGTTGGCATTCGATGGCAAGAAATATCAAGCCATTCCTGCCGGGCATCTTTACGGGCAGAACGATGTCTATACGACATTCTCAAAGCCGAATATCAAAGGTGACACTCCGACCTATTGGATGCGTGCTTCCGAAGTCTATTTCTTACGTGCTGAAGCTGCTTTGGTGTGGGGAGGTGAATTCGGTAATGCCGACGAACTCTACAAGCAAGGTATTGGGATGTCGTTCCAGGAAAACGGGGTGACAGCTTCGGTCGATGATTACATGAACTCCGGCAATGTACCAATCAAGCATGAGTTCGGTGGTTCTTACTCTTGCAGTTTTTCCGCCCCTCGTGCCGTTACAGTCAAGTTTGAAGGCAGCCGGGAAGAAAAATTGGAGAAGATTATTATCCAGAAGTGGCTTGCGCTCTTTCCCAACGGTCAAGAGGCTTGGACGGAGTGGAGAAGAACTGGCTATCCCGACTTGAATCCGGTGATGGCAAACAGAGGTTCGTTCCAAGGAGCCACCATTGAAAAAGGAGTGCGCCGAATGATTTATCCGACCAGTTTCCATCAGACAACGGAGGACGAGGCCAACTATCAGGCCATCCTGAAGTTGCTCAATAATGGGAAGGGTGGTGAAGACAAATCTTCTACCCGTCTGTGGTGGGATTGCAAGTGATAAACGATGTCTTACGTTAGAAATAAGAAAAATATGAAAAAATTGAAGAAACTATTATATATTGTTCCGTTGCTTGGTTTGATGGCTACTGCCTGCACGGATATTGAGAGCATTGAGATAGATCATATCGGTGGTAACAATACCAAAGATGACGTGGAGAGCGAAGCGTACTATGCCGACTTGCGCGCGTATAAAGAAACCGCCAAGAATTATGGCCGCCCCGTTGCGTTCGGCTGGTTTTCCAACTGGGCGCCGACGGGAGCCATGCGGAGGGGGTATCTCACTTCTGTGCCCGATAGTATGGATATCATATCTATGTGGAGCGGTGCCCCAGGACGTTATGAAATCACTGAGGCGCAGAAGAAAGACAAGGAGTTTGTGCAAAAAGTGAAAGGCATCAGGTTATTGGAAGTCTGCCTGCTTTCACACTTGGGCAAAGGGCGCACCCCTACTTCGGTATACGATGAAGTGGAAAAAAAAGCCATAGAAGAGGGTTGGAGCGAAGCTAAGCTGACAGAAGAAAGAAAGTTTGCTCGCTGGGACTTCTGGGGGTTTACTTCGCATGACTTGAACAACAAGGAAGAGCTGGAACGGGCTCTTTCCAAATTTGCCAAAGCCATCTGTGACTCGTTGGTGACCGGCGAGTGGGACGGATATGATATCGACTGGGAACCGGGTAACGGTTTCAATGATTCCGACGGTACTATCGGCAGCCGTAACATCGGTTTCGTGGTGAAAGAGTTGGGCAAATACATCGGTCCTAAGAGCGACCCGGAGAACAAAGGGCATAAACTGCTATGCATCGACGGGCATATCAATGATTTCTTGCCTGAGATAGAAGATTATGTGGATTACTGGATAGCTCAGGCGTATGGGCAAGCTTCTCCTTATTTGCATTCGCCTGGCAATATCAATGAGAAACTCATTGTCACGGAGAACTTCGAATCGTTTGCTTCCAATGGAGGGCAATTGTTGAAACAGGCCGCCTGGATGCCGGAAGAAGGGTATAAAGGCGGTGTGGGAGCTTATCGCTTTGATAATGACTATGACAATGCACCCGATTATAAATGGATGCGTCAAGCCATACAGATTAATCAGCGTGTGTTCAACGAATGGAAAGAAAGCAAAGGAAAAAATAAGTAGTGAATCAAATTTTAGAAATATGAAAGATATGAATAAATATTTGATTGAAATATAATGGTGTTTTGCTTCATAGCCATGCTGTCGGTCAGTTGCAATGATAGCGAAAGTGATTTGCTGGAACCTAAGGTCTATTTTGAAGAAAGGGAGTACCGGATAGAGGTGGAAGAGGGCGAAGCGATGACCCATGAGTTGCGGGCACGTGTGTCATCCTTGTGTGCTTCGCAGGTAGAGGTGTCTTATGAAGTGGCCGATACTTCTGTAATTGAGGCTTATAACAAAAAGTATGGAACGGAATATGAGATGTTCGATGCTACTGCCGTAGATTTGGGAAATGCTGTTGCCACTGTTCCTTCCGGAGAGGTGTATGCCGGATCGGTATCGGTGAAATTTTCTAAGTTGGATAAGGTGGAAGAAGGTAAGTCTTATCTGCTTCCGGTGCGTGTACGGTCTGCTTCTCTACCGGTTTCCCAAGGGGGAGATGTGGTTTATTTTATCCTCCACAAGCCCGTGCGGATTATGAAGGTGGCTCGTGTGTATAACAATTATGTGAGGATACCTTTGCTTCCCGGTACCCAATTCACATCCGTTACTTACGAAGCATTGATTTATATTGATTTCTTTGGAAACAACAATACTGTTATGGGATGCGAGGGAACTCTGATTTTCCGTATCGGTGATGCACCTTTGCTGGAGAAAGACCATTTGCAGATTGCAGGCAAATCGGAATACAGCGTTTCTCAGGCTTTGGGAACCGGGAAATGGTATCACGTGGCGTTCACTTACAATCAGCCTACCGGCAAGACTGCCATCTTCATCAATGGAGAAAAAGCTTCCGAAGCGGTTTGGGATATTCCGAGCTTCGATTTCGGTAAGGGCGACTTCTTTATCGGTAAGGTGGCCGGATTCATGTGGGGCGAACGTCCGTTCTATGGTCGCATGAGCGAAGTCAGACTTTGGAATGTGTCGCGCACGGAGAGTCAAATCAAGGAAAACATGATTACGGTTGACCCGAAATCGGAAGGCCTTGCTGCTTATTATAAGTTGAACGGAACCGACCAGTTCCAAGACGGAGAGACGTGGAAAGTGAAAGATGCTTCCGGTCATGGAATGGACGGATTGGTGAATGGAGGCGATAAAGCCCTCGGCATCGTGGAATTGGATGAACCGATAACTATTAAATAGCAGGATTCCGGTTTGGATATGAATGCAAGTTCTTGCAACTACCAATTACAAGAACTTGCATTCTTTCTTTTACCGACATGTCTTTATTCTTTATCCTTCTATTCTGCTAATTAAAATTAAAAAATAATCTGCAGTATTAGTGTTTTTGCCGAGTGAATTGTTTTATTAACCAATAAAAGGCAAAAGAATGTGTCTCAATAAACTTAAATTTAGGATGAAAAACATGAAATCTATTGCATGGCAAGCCGGATGTCTCTTGTGGTTGGGCATGGCGGTATGCAACTGTACTCCGGCTTCTTCAGGGGAAGACTATGCATCTTACGTAAATCCGTTTATCGGTACGGGGGGGCACGGACATACCTATCCGGGCGCAGTGGTACCCAACGGGATGATTCAGCCGAGCCCCGACACGCGCATCTTTCAGTGGGATGCTTGTTCCGGTTATTACTATGCCGATTCCACCATTAACGGATTCTCGCACACGCACCTCAGTGGAACGGGTTGCGGTGATTATGGCGATGTGCTGCTGATGCCCACCGTGGGCCGTCAGGACTATCATGCGATGGGGAAGAAGAGCCAGCAAATGGCATACGCCTCGCCTTTCTCGCACGGGCGGGAGAAGGCAGAACCGGGATATTATTCCGTATTCCTCAACCGTTATGGCGTACAAGCCGAGTTGACCTCTACCAAGCGCGCCGCCATTCATCGCTACACGTTTCCCAAGTCTGGGAAAGCAGGATTTATCCTTGACCTTGACTACAGCCTCCAGCGTCAGAAGAATGAAGAGATGAAGCTGGAAGTCATCAGTGATACAGAAATCCGCGGACATAAGAAAACCGTTTACTGGGCTTTCGATCAATACATAAACTTCTATGCCAAGTTCTCCAAACCGTTTACTTATACAATGGTGACCGATTCCATGGCATTGGATGAAGGGGAACCGCTGCTGCCCACCGCCAAGGTGCTATTGCAATTCCAGACGGAGAAGGATGAGCAGGTGATGGTGAAGGTGGGTGTTTCAGCTGTGGATATGGACGGTGCCCGCCGGAATGTGGAAGCGGAGATACCCGGATGGGATTTTGACGGAGTGCGTCGGGCAGCCCGCCAATCATGGAATGAATACCTTGCCAAGATAGATATCGAGACGGAGGATGAAGACCAGCGTACCATGTTCTATACGGCGCTTTATCATACGGGTATGCAGCCCAATCTGTTTACCGATGCCGACGGGCGTTATTTTGGCATGGATTTGAAAGTGCATCAGGGTAGCGTGGAAGAGCCCGTCTATACCATTTTCTCTTTGTGGGACACGTTCCGTGCCTACCACCCGTTGATGACGATTATCAATCCGGATTTGAACCAAGCCTTCATCCGCTCGCTCATCCAGAAGGAGCGCGAAGGCGGTGTATTTCCCATGTGGGAATTGGCGGGCAACTATACGGGCACGATGATAGGCTATCATGCTGCCTCCCTTGTGGCAGATGCCTATATGAAGGGCTATCGCGACTTTGATGTACAGAAGGCATACCGCGCTTGCCTGCGTGTGGCGGAGTATGACACTACTGGTATTATCACCCATCCTTTGGTATTGCCTCATTTGATGCCGCAGGCCAAATATTGGAAGAACAAGGTCGGTTACGTGCCTTGCGACAAGGATAATGAAGCAGTAGCTAAGGCCTTGGAGTATGCCTACGATGACTGGTGCATCTCTGTGCTGGCCGGTGAGTTGGGCGACACGCTGAACCAACGGAAGTATGCTGATTTCAGCAAGGGCTATCAGAACTATTTCGATCCAGTTACCCGTTTTATGCGTGGACTGGATAGCAAAGGCAATTGGCGTACGCCGTTCAATCCCCGCTCTTCCAACCATCGCAGTGATGACTATTGTGAGGGGACTGCCTGGCAATGGACCTGGTTTGTTCCTCACGATGTGGAGGGACTGGTGGAACTGATGGGAGGCCGTGAAGCTTTTATCGGTAAGTTGGACTCGCTGTTCGTGGCCGATTCTTCACTGGAAGGTGAACTAGTGTCTGCCGACATTTCCGGCCTGATAGGGCAGTATGCCCATGGTAATGAGCCGAGTCACCATATCATTCACTTCTACAACTATGTGGGCCAACCCTGGCGCACGCAGGAGTTGGTGGACGAGGTACTGCAGACGCTTTATTTCAACAATCCGAACGGGCTTTCGGGTAATGAAGACTGTGGGCAGATGTCGGCATGGTATGTACTGAATGCCATGGGCTTCTACCAAGTTTGCCCAGGCCGTCCGCTCTATTCCATCGGTCGCCCGTTGTTCGACAAGGCGACAGTGAACCTTAAGGATGGAAAGAAATTCACGGTGGTGGCCACGGACAATAGTCGTACGAACAAGTATGTTCAGAAGATGTTGTTGAACGGCGAGGAATTGGTACGCCCGTTCTTTACGCATCAGGACATAACGGACGGTGGCACTTTGGAGTTGATAATGGGCGACAAGCCGGTAAAGACAAACAATTGATAACGTGCGATTAGTTATGAATCACAATAATTACCGTAACCCGGTTTCCTGGGTGCCTTCCGTTTATTTTGCCATGGGGCTGCCTTTCATTGCAGTCAACCTGGTCTCTACGTTCATGTTTAAGGATTTGGGCATATCCGACACGCAGATTGCCTTCTGGACTTCTATCATCATGATGCCCTGGACGTTGAAGTTCCTTTGGAGTCCGTTCCTGGAGATGTACCGCACAAAGAAGTTCTTTGTGGTTATCACCCAGTTGTTGAGCGGATTGCTGTTCGGACTGGTGGCTTTTTCGTTGAAGTTCGATTACTTTTTTGCCATTAGTATTTCGACAATGGCAGTCATCGCTTTCAGCGGAGCCACGCACGATATAGCCTGCGATGGCGTGTATATGGCGGAACTGTCACCTGCCGACCAAGCCAAGTACATCGGTGTGCAGGGGGCTTTCTACAACATCGCCAAATTGGTGGCGAACGGCGGACTGGTGGCGATGGCGGGTATGCTGGCCCAGAGTTTCGGGGCGATGGAAGGCCGTTCTATGCAGGAGAACATGTCTGCTTATAAGGAAGCGTGGATGATTATCTTTATCGTCATTGCCGTGTTGCTGTTGCTGTTGGGGGGGTTATCATTCACGGATGTTGCCGTGCACGCAGAAGCGGCAGGACGCCAAGCGTTCGGGCGCGGAGGTGATGCGGGAACTGTGGGCGGTGATAAGGAATTTCTTCACAAAGCGCCACATCTTCTATTACATTTGCTTCATTATCCTCTACCGCTTTGCCGAAGGGCTTGTGATGAAGATTGCACCGCTCTTCTTGCGCTCCTCGCGTGAGGTGGGGGGATTGGGGCTTTCGCTTACTGAAATCGGTACGTTGAACGGTGTCTTCGGTTCAGCGGCTTTTGTGCTGGGATCCTTGTTGGCAGGCATCTACGTGTCGAAGCGCGGGCTGAAGAAGACGCTGTTTTCGCTCTGCATCGTGTTCAACTTTCCGTTCGTGGCCTACACGCTACTCGCCATTTATCAACCGGAGAACCTTTATCTGATAGGTGCGGGCATCGTGGCGGAGTATTTCGGTTACGGCTTCGGCTTCGTGGGGCTGACGTTGTTCATGATGCAGCAGATTGCTCCCGGCAAGCATCAGATGTCACACTACGCCTTTGCTTCCGGCATCATGAATTTGGGAGTGATGCTTCCGGGGATGATGAGTGGTTTCTTTAGTGATTTGTTGGGGTACGAGAAGTTCTTCACTTACGTGCTGTTGGCCGCCGTACCGTCGTTGCTGATAACATACTTCATTCCCTTTACGCATGACGATGAGGTGAAGTAAGCTTTGCAGCATGAATGAGACTTGTTGCATAAAAAACTATTGAATAAAAGAATATAATCTGTGCCCATCTGTGTAATCTGTGGTGCAAAGATAAAAATCCAAAATATTATGAACAATAAATTTACTTCAATCCCTTGGGAAGAGCGTCCGGCAGATTGTGCGGACGTGATGTGGCGTTATTCGCAGAATCCCGTTATCGGACGTTACCATATTCCGACGTCCAACAGTATCTTCAATAGTGCAGTGGTGCCTTTTGGCGACGGATTTGCCGGTGTGTTCCGTTGTGACAACCGGGCGGTGCAGATGAATATTTTTGCCGGTTTCAGCAAGGACGGCATCCACTGGGAAATAGAGCATGAGCCAATCAAGTTCAAGGCCGGGAATACGGACATGATAGAGTCCGAATATAAATACGACCCGCGCGTGACATGGATTGAGGATCGCTACTGGATTACGTGGTGCAACGGCTACTACGGTCCCACCATCGGTATCGGCTATACTTTCGATTTCAAGGAGTTCTTCCAGTGCGAGAATGCTTTCTTGCCTTTCAATCGCAACGGTGTATTGTTGCCTCAGAGGTTCGATGGCAAATATGCACTCTTGAGCCGTCCCAGCGACAGTGGCCATACACCTTTTGGCGACATCTACATCAGCTTCAGCCCCGACATGAAGTTTTGGGGCAAACACCGCCATGTGATGGCTCCCACACCTTTCCCCGAAAGTGCCTGGCAATGCACCAAGATAGGGGCGGGTTCGGTACCGTTCCTCACGGACGAAGGTTGGCTGATGTTCTATCACGGCGTGATAACCACTTGCAACGGTTTCCGTTACTCCATGGGGGCGGCTATTCTGGATAAGGACAATCCTGCCAAGTTGCTCTACCGCACCCGTGAGTATCTGCTTGCGCCTGCTGCTCCATACGAACTGGCAGGCGATGTACCCAATGTGGTGTTCCCTTGCGCAGCATTGCAGGATGGAGAACGTGTAGCTGTATACTACGGTGCAGCCGATACGGTAGTGGGGCTTGCCTTTGGCTATATCCACGAGATTCTGGAGTTCACGAAGCGCACAAGTATTTTGTAAGCACCAAGCAGTTGGCAGGCGCTTGGTATTGCTGAAAAAAACGTCTGCCGTAACTGTCTTATACTTAGTGAAATATCACTGCAAAGATACTGCATGCTTTTTGCAGTGATACTGCAGAGCCGTTGCAGCGCCACTGCAAAGCTGATGCAGCGTTACTGCAAAGTAGTTTGCAGTGTCACTGCAGACCGTTTGCAGTAACGCTGCAGAGTGCATGCAATGACACCGGCATGGGTAGCGTGCTCACTAACTAATAAAGAACAAATCCCTACTATATTATGAAACGACTGATTACTTTCTGTATCATCTCCTTTGGAATGCTCACGGCATCTATGGCTGCGGAGAAGCAACCGACGGACTATGTGAATCCTTTTATTGGTACCACCAACTTCGGCACTACAAATCCGGGAGCCGTCTGTCCCAATGGAATGATGTCCGTAGTGCCCTTCAACGTGATGGGCTCGGAGGACAACAAATACGATAAAGATGCCCGCTGGTGGTCCACTCCCTATGAGTATCACAATTGTTTCTTCACCGGATATTCGCATGTCAATTTGAGCGGTGTGGGCTGTCCGGAATTGGGTTCTTTGCTGCTGATGCCCACTACGGGAGAGTTGTCCGTGGATTATAAGGAGTATGGAAGCCGCTATAAGGACGAGCAGGCATCCCCCGGATATTACAGCAACTTCCTGACCCGCTACAATGTGAAGACGGAAGTGACGGCAACTCCCCGCACGGGTGTGGCGCGTTTCACCTTTCCTGCTGGGCAAAGCCATGTACTGCTGAATCTGGGCGAAGGTCTGACCAATGAATCGGGAGCTTTTCTGCGTCGGACGGGTGAGTGCGAGTTTGAAGGTATGAAGCTGCTGGGTACTTTCTGCTATAATCCGCAGGCCGTTTTCCCCATCTACTTTGTGATGCGTGTCAACAAGCAGCCTGCTGCTTCGGGCTACTGGAAGAAGCAACGCCCCATGACCGGTGTGGAGGCCGAATGGGATCCCGATAACGGACGCTACAAACTTTACACCGGCTACGGGAAAGAGCTGGCAGGAGATGACATCGGCGCTTACCTTACATTCCATACTGAAGAGGGCGAGCAAGTGGAAGTACAGATGGGAGTCTCTTTTGTGAGTATAGAGAATGCCCGGCTCAATTTGGATATCGAGCAGCAGGGAAAGAACTTCAGCCAAGTGCTGGAGGAAGCCCGTCGTTGCTGGAACGATGACCTCTCGCGCATCCTTGTGGAAGGAGGTACGGAAGAGCAGAAAACCGTTTTTTATACGGCACTCTATCATACGCTGATACATCCCAATATCCTGCAAGATGTGAACGGGGAATATCCCGCTATGGAGAGTGACAAAATTCTGACCACCAAAGGTGACCGTTATACCGTCTTTTCCTTGTGGGACACTTACCGCAATGTGCACCAGCTTCTTACGCTGATATATCCCGAACGGCAATTGCAGATGGTGCGCTCCATGCTCGACATGTACCGCGAACACGGCTGGCTTCCCAAATGGGAACTCTACGGCCGTGAGACGCTGACCATGGAAGGTGACCCTTCCATCCCCGTCATCGTCGACACCTGGCTGAAAGGTCTGCGCGACTTTGACATAGAACTGGCCTACGAGGCCATGCGCAAGGGAGCCACCCTGCCGGGGGCGGAGAACCTGCTCCGTCCGGACAATGACGACTATGTGTCATTGGGATATGTGCCTCTGCGGGAGCAGTATGACAATTCCGTTTCACATGCCCTGGAATACTATATTGCCGACAATGCCTTGTCGCGCATAGCTGCTGCGCTTGGCAAGAAGGAGGATGCCCGTCTGTTCCACGAACGTTCGCTGGGCTACAAGCATTATTACTGTAAGGAGTACGGTACTTTCCGTCCCATCTTGCCGGACGGAGAATTCTATGCTCCTTTCAATCCTATGGAAGGTGAGAATTTTGAGCCCAGCCCCGGCTTCCACGAAGGCAATGCTTGGAACTATACTTTCTATGTTCCCCACGATGTGAAAGGGCTTGCCCGGCTCATGGGTGGAAAGAAGCCGTTTGTAGACAAGCTTCAGCGCGTGTTCGACGAAGGGCTGTACGACCCTGCCAACGAACCGGACATTGCATACGCCCATCTTTTCTCTTATTTCAAGGGTGAGGAGTGGCGCACGCAGAAAGAGCTGCACCGCCTTTTGCAGAAGTATTTCAAGAATGCCCCCGACGGAATTCCCGGCAATGATGATACCGGAACGATGTCCGCTTGGGCTATCTTCAATATGATGGGCTTTTATCCGGATTGTCCCGGAGAACCGGCTTATACGCTATCTACTCCGGTATTTGATAAAGTAACCATAAAGCTCGACCCTAAGTATTGGGGACGCGACCAACTGGTAATAGAGACGGAACGTCCGTCGGCAGAATCTCTATATATCCGCGAGATGAAGCTGGGAGGGAAAAAAACTGTCCCGATATCGTATCACTCATGAAGAACTGGTGCAGGGAGGTAAACTGCAGTTTAGTCTTCGATAGGTATTGTGAGTCAGGATAACATCGGTGATGGTTTAGGTTGCCCGCTGTTGACAGAGTTCATGTCAGTGGCGGGCTTTTCTATGCAGGTTGGCTTCCGGCAGGTTGATAGGGTATTTCGAACCAGAATTCGGAACCTTTCCCCGGAATAGAGCTGACACCTACTTTTCCGTTCATTTTCCCGGCAATCATGGTGCAGATGGAGAGTCCGAGGCCCGTGCCTTGTTTAAAGCTGTTTAGCTTGACAAAGCGTTCGAATACATCCTTTTGCTTTTCGGGAGGAATGCCGCACCCGGTATCACGGACAAAGAAGCGAATCCTGTCTTCTTGCGGCAGGTGATAACCAATGTCGATGAAACCTTCTTCCGTATGCTTGAGGGCGTTTGACAGATAGTTGTTCAGTACTTGCCTTACCCGCTTGGGAATGGTATGAATGCTACAGCAATCCGTACCGGGGAGGAGACGTATGCAGACTTTGGGCGGAAGTTTCAGTTTTGCCATCGTCTGCATTTCATCAAGCGTCTTGTTTACATCCATATCTCCTTCTGTGAATTCGAGAATGCCGGCTTCGATGCGTGACAGGTCGAGAATATCATTAATCAGTTGCAGCAGCAGTTGGGTGTTTTCTTCGATGATATGTATGTATTCCTTTGTATCTTCGTCTTGTATATAATCGGAAAGTATGGAGGAGAATCCGACAATGGCGTTTAGTGGAGTACGTATCTCGTGGCTCATATTGGCAAGAAAAGCCGATTTCAGGCGGCTGGCTTCTTCTGCTTTCTCTTTGGCTGCCAGTAGTTCGGTGATATCCAGTGCAGAACTGACAATCCATCTCTCTTTTCCTTTGTTGTAGGACACCAGCGTTTTGTGAAACGACAGAACATACTCTCTGCCTTTGGGATTGACAAAGTGTTTGATGTAGGACTGGGGAGTTTCCGACTCTTCGACTTCTTTGTCTGTCTCCTGAATGAAATTATCTTGCATTAGGGGTTTGAACTCCTCTTCATAGTGTCCCACAATATCCTCAGCGGGGACTTCCATCATCTCTGCCGCTTTTTTGTTCCATATCAGGTAGCGTCCTTCGTCGTTTTTGTCTTTTACTGTAGTGGCGATGGGGAGGTTCTCCAGAATACTTTCAAGGAAGAAACGGTATTTTTCGTTTTCCCGGCGTTGGACTTCATCTTCCGTAATGTCGCGTATGAAGGCCATGGCATAATTTCTGTTGAGGTAGACCATGCGCACTGCGATATATAGTTCTTCACTACTTTCCACTCTTATCTTTAGGATCAGGCTGTCCGAAGTGCGGGTATTCAGTACGCGTAACAGCGACGTCATGTATTTCCGGCATTCATCGGCGTCTGTCACTAAATTATTGATATTTAGAACTCCCGAATTCAGAAATGGAAGTCTGTTCGCCTTTTCGGTAGGTGTATTAAGTAGTTTTACGACAATACCTTGTCTGTTCAGCAGATATACTGGAATGTCTATTGCCCGGATAATCTGTCTGTTCAGACTTTTGTATTTATGATTTATCCAGTATAGAAAGCTTGCAGATGTAACGGCAATTAACAGAAATAACTGTACTTCTCCAAATAATGTAAGATGCATACGCGGTGTCTTTCATTTCGTCTGTCCTCATTGACGAAGGTTATTATATAAAAAGCGCGAGGACTGTTATTGTCTATCTGCATTCGAGGCTCTGGAAAATGCCCACACCGTTAATAGACAACAGCCCCCACGCCTAAGTATATAATAACATAGACGTAAAGAAACTGTTGCTATTATCCTGCGGTGTTTAAGAGAATTTTCCAGATTCCGAATAGCAGGGATAATAACTTTCGCTTCTTGCGTTCTTATCGAATCGAGTCAAAAGTGACGTTATCACTATAACAGCCAAGACTTTGGTGCAAAAGTAGTATATTTTTCGGGATGTACAGTATGATGAGGACAATAAAGTGTATATGCAAACAAAGCGTGATGGTATTTGACCGTCACGCTTTGTATAGCCTGCCATTAAAAGTTGTTGTTAGAGAGAATTGTTAGAGGATTTATTTCATGGCTTCTATGGTATATCCTTGTTGTTTCAGAAGGTTCAGCACTCCATTGTCTCCGGGCAGGTGTCCGGCACCGACTACGAAAAGGGTGGGGGCTTCCGTCATGATGGCAGGCATCTTTTCAACCCATGCCTTGTTGCGGTTGTCCAGCATGGCTTCCATCTCTCCGGGCAGCGGGTCGCATGAATTGCCGTCGCGCTCTTCCATCAGTTGCAGCATGGCATCCAGATCCTGCTTTTCATAAGCGGCAATCAGGCGCTTGCTTTGCTCGATACCTTTCTCGATGTCACTGATAGCGCAGTAGAGGAGGTTTGCCTGGCGTTGCAGCGTCTGGCTGTTGAACAGAATGTCTATTTGTGACTGGGCTGTTTCCAGACCGCCAACTTTCTTGCCTTGCTGTCCGGCCTGCTGCTGGAAGTAAGTGTCGAGCTGTTCTTGCGGGTTGAAGCCCGGAGTATGTTTCATGTAGAGCAGGACGACAAGCTGCTGGTTGATGGCAGCCGGTTTCAGTTGAGCAAGCATGGCGATGTCTACCATCATATTCTCTTTTACAACTTTACCCACTTCTTCGTATTGCTCGGGAGTAAAGAGGCTTTGCAGCGTGGTGTCTTTGGGCATCATCATCTGCTGTTGCATGCTTTGCATGAAGGTGGGAGTCGCCATTTCGCTCATCACGACCTCACCGTAGACTTGGGTGGTTTCGTTCATGGCCTGCGGCATGGCGGCGATGCTGTCCTTGATGCTGAGTGGAGAGAGATGGTAAGTACCGAAAATATAGGATGGTTTCTCTAATCCTTTACCGGATACTTTCCATAAAAGTTGTGCATTGGCACTCAGCGCAATGCTGATGAATACGAGGATGCCTAAAAGTTTCTTCATTGTTTTCTTCTTTTAATTGTTTCTGGACTATCAGTCGGGAAAGAGTAAAGAAAATCACAAGAAGGGAAAAAATTAGTATCATTTTATTCTTCCTCCGCAGAGCCAGTGTTGGGTGTAATATTTTTCCCGGAGGTTGCTGACTATGACTCCCTGGCTGGTACTGGCATGTATAAATTTGCCGTCCTTGAGGTAGATACCTACGTGTGCCACTTTTTTGCGGGAAGCACGGCTGGTGAAGAACACCAAATCTCCCTCACGCAAGTTGCGGCGGGAGATTTTGCTGCTCTCTTTCAGTTGCCCGTCTGTGCTTCTCGACAGACGGGTGTGGTAAACTTTCTTATACAGTTGCGATACCAGTCCGGAGCAGTCTGTCCCCCGCTTGCTGTCGCCACCAGCACGATAGGGGGTGCCTATCCATTCGGAGGCATGGATGTACAGCTTGTGGTTGTCCTGCAGTTCAATATCCACTCCCAAACGGACGGATGCCTGTGCCAGGGCTTTGTAGTCCAGGCGTGGCGCGGAGGTATGGCAGGAACTTAGACCTATCAATATGATGGTAAAGGCTACTATATAAGAAAGATATTTTTTCATGCTTCCGAGTTTTTTTCCTTCTACCGTTTTATCTTCTTTTTCCGTTATTTCTTCTACGGCTGCTTCTGCTTCTTCTACCGTTTCTTCTACCACGGCTTCTTCCTCCACGCCGACGTTGAAGTAAGCTTCCAATTCCTGTTCGGCAGAGTTGTTCTCATTTCGTATATCGCGGATAATAACACCGTTTTCTAACAATGCAATACGCGGGCAAACGTCCACTGTATGATTTAGGTTATGGCTGGAAATGATGACGGTGGCTCCGTGTTCTTCATTGTATCTTTTCAGCAAGTGTTTGATTACGGACTGTGAACTGGGGTCAAGGAAGTTGAACGGTTCATCCAGAATCAACAGTTGCGGGTGATGTAGCATAGCGGAGATGATGCCGATTTTCTGCTTGTTTCCGGCAGAATAGTTGCGGATGAATTTCTTCTGGCCCATTACCTCGCCGTTCATGAAGCGTTCGAAGGGAAGCAGGCGTTCGTCTACTTCCTCTTTCTTCAGACCATACATCTTACCGATGAAGTAGAAGTATTCTTCGGGGGTGAGGTAGTCTATCAGGAAACCGTCGTCTATAAAGGCTCCCGTGAAGTTCTTCCAGTCCTCACTTTTGCTGACGTCAATGTCATTGATGGTTACATTGCCCCGGTCTGCCTGCAGCAAGTCAAGAATCAGACGGAAGAGGGTGGTCTTGCCTGCACCGTTGTTGCCTACCAGTCCCAGCATATCGCCTTGCCCGATGGTGTAGTTCTCTATATCTACGGCTTTTTTTGTGCCGAAATTCTTTTGTAAATTGTTGATGCGTATCATGTTAGTGATTGATGTTTAATGATTTCTATTTCTGTCTACTGTCCCTGAAGCCTTCCATATTCTTGTAGCGGCGTTTCATGAGCCGGTGATATACATTCATCAGCCAGAATTTGGAAGTGGCGATAAATGCCACGCCGATGCCGATAAGTATCCAGGGGGTGACCTCTTTGCCAAAGATGGCATTCAGTGCAAAAAGCAGCAGTAAAGGTATGCCGAAAGCACCTCCTGAAATCAGATTCTGCAGACCGGTGCCTATATTCTGCCGGCTGGTCATCTTTGAATTCAGGTCGGTAGTCTTGTTGTTGTAGACTGCCAGTTGGAACAGACAGCAGTATACGGCTCCCGGAATGAATATCAGCCATGCAATGCAACCGAGTACGGATACCTTCCCGGTAACCATACCGGGAATCATCAGAATCGTAGGAATGAGCAATGCAATGCTGTACAGTATGTATTTGGCACGCAGCAGCGAGTAGATAGATTCCTTGCGGCT
>ENA-OQDC01000142-OQDC01000142.1-human-gut-metagenome-genome-assembly--contig:-NODE-142-length-56246-cov-6.150947_pt1 | contig 56246 bp, 45 predicted proteins | sample MGYA00242770_ERZ504601 | MGnify/ENA primary metagenome ERZ504601 (study PRJEB26092, sample SAMD00036305) | human gut metagenome | host: Homo sapiens | study: EMG produced TPA metagenomics assembly of...
GTGTAAATGGAGTTACTGTTGGGGTAACTGGAGTTATCATATAAACATATTTTGCATTATGTAAAGTGTGTAACGCAAAACGTGGAATCATTAGGTGTGAAACAAGTCGGCTTAGAACTGAGAAATCCTTTTCTGATTTATGGCTATGCCTCTCTCCGATACTTTTGCGACCAAACGGAGGAAACGGAAAAGATGCTTTCTGCATTGGAGAATGGTAGAAACATTGCCTTGATTACTTTCCAGCGTATTGGAAAAACGGGTTCATAAAGACGTGTTCTATAATATGCAGCAGCATCAGGCGAAAGATGATGTTGCTTGTTTTTTATATGGACATATTTGCCACGCGGAATTTGCCTGCTTCTGTTTGCTTGCTGGCAAAAACAGTACTTGGACAGTTGGATACGCTTAGTGAAATGGTGTTGCACAAACTGTTTTTTTCCGTTCTTGCCATCCGATGGTTAGTACTGATGAGCTATACCTACCGTATCTTTGAATTTTGTACTGGATAAGTCCGAGCAGACTTTGAAGGAGAATTTCGATTATATGGCTGTATCGGCGTTTCGAAGGCTATGTCTGGTATATGCAGACATTGCTGAACTGGCTAGCAATATGAAACGGTGATCGAGGTAGGGCAGGCGGAGCGGGTATTGGCTGGGGTGCTGGAAGAGAATGCTCCAGTCTATCTATGGGGATTTGGCTGAAAAGTTTGCCTTGAATTACTGTTTATCATCTGATGATTTCGTCTCAGCACAATATACTCCTTTTCCCGAAGAAGAATTTGGAAACGTGCATCTTGTCCATAGCCCATGCCATACTCATGCAGCCGCTAAGAGTGAAGACGGTAGCAGTGACAAGGAACAGTATCCCCGTAGGGTCGAAGGCAAATACGGGTAGAAACGCTTTGGACAGAATGGTGAAAATGGGCGAGAAAAGGAGTATGACCAACGTATTGCGTCCTATAAAGAAGGAAAGCCGCTTGGCTTGTGCCGGCAGATAATTGTAGACTGCCAACAACAGGCTGATGGAAAGCCAGGTGATGGCGACTCCTGCCAGAGTACCCCTATCCAGATTGGCGGGAAAGCAGCATAGTATTACGAATGGAACAATGGCGAAGGTTGTGGCGCGAAAGACTTGTGTAAAACGAAGCCCGCTTTGGCTCACTGTCATGCCGATAAGGAAATAGAGGGCATTGGAGAAGTTCATCAATCCTCCCCAATGGGAAAGGGCAAACAGGCAGACACCGGCCACAACCAGCCGGGAGACAACCGACAGCCGTACATAGCGGAATGTGATATAATAGATGAGGCTGCACAGAATCAGTGTATGCAGATACCAGTAAGGCCCCATCGGATGGAGGAATATCTTGTCGAGCAATATAGCAGGAGTAATGGCATCTACACTTTCGCGTACGGGCAGGAAATGCGACATCACCGTATAGGCCGCCTCCATGCAGGCATACGGAATGAAAATCCATAGAAACTTGCGGAGAAAGCTTCGGGCATCCTTCCGGTTATTGGCCAGATAGCCCGAAATAATCAGGAAAGCGGACATGTGGAACGTATAGACGATTTGTTTCGCATACGGATACTTGTCACCTATATATACAAGGTGGAAGATAATCATCAGGGTGATGAAGATGCATTTCAGATAATCTATCTCTTTGACACGGCTTTCCATATGGGGTAGTTTTCTGCGTATTGTTATTGATGGCACAAATATATATACTTCCGTAAACTTATTTATATTTTGCAAAGGGATTAAGCTTATTTTCTCTTTTACCGATTGCTTTTATGTATGGAAAATGTATATTTGTGCATGAATCACTAACTTAATGTAAAAACAACTATGATAACAAGCCAATTGCTTCACCCGGCCAGTATTGTGGTAGTGGGAGCATCTAACAATGTACACAAACCCGGAGGAGCTATCCTGAAAAATCTGCTTAGCGGCGGATATACCGGTGAGCTTCGTGCCGTGAATCCGAAAGAGACTGAAGTGCAGGGTGTTGCTGCCTTTGCGGATGTGAAGGACATTCCCGATACGGACCTTGCCATCCTTGCCATACCTGCCGCGCTTTGTCCCGATGCGGTGGAGGTGCTTGCCGCGGAGAAGCAGGTGAAGGCGTTCATTATCCTTTCTGCCGGTTTTGGTGAGGAGACCCATGAGGGTGCTGTGCTGGAAGATCGCATACTGGAAACGGTGAACCGGTATGGAGCCTCTCTGATAGGCCCCAACTGTATCGGTTTTATGAACTCGTGGCATCACAGTGTATTCAGCCAGCCCATCCCGCAACTGCATCCGCAAGGGGTAGACTTGATTTCCAGCTCCGGTGCCACAGCGGTGTTCATATTGGAGAGCGCTGTGACCAAGGGCTTGCAGTTCAACTCTGTATGGTCTGTGGGCAATGCCAAGCAAATCGGTGTGGAGGATGTATTGCAATACATGGACGAACACTTCAATCCGGAAGCGGATTCCAGAATAAAACTTCTTTATATTGAGAGTATCGGTGATCCCGACCGTCTGCTGTTTCATGCATCCTCGCTCATCAAGAAGGGCTGCAAGATTGCGGCCATCAAGGCGGGCAGTAGCGAAAGCGGCAGCCGGGCGGCGAGTTCGCATACGGGGGCCATTGCCAGTAGCGATTCGGCGGTAGAGGCCTTGTTCCGTAAGGCGGGTATTGTGCGTTGCTATTCGCGCGAGGAGCTGACAACCGTAGGTTGTATCTTTACACTGCCGGAACTGAAAGGGAAAAACTTCGCCATCATTACCCATGCCGGCGGTCCGGGAGTGATGTTGACCGATGCGTTGAGTAAGGGCGGACTGAATGTCCCGAAACTGGAAGGACCGGTGGCGGAGGAACTTAAGGGCAAGCTTTTCCCCGGTGCGGCTGTGGGGAATCCCATTGATATTCTGGCTACGGGTACGCCGGAACATCTGCGCCTCTGTCTGGAGTATTGTGAGGAGAAGTTGGACAATATTGATGCTGTAATGGCTATTTTCGGTACTCCGGGACTGGTGACCATGTTTGAAATGTATGACGTGCTGCATGAGAAGATGCTGCATTGCAAGAAGCCGATTTTTCCGATTCTTCCTTCCATCAATACGGCAGGAGCCGAGGTTGCTGCTTTTCTGGCAAAAGGCCATGTGAACTTTGCCGATGAAGTGACTTTGGGCACGGCACTTTCTCGGATAATGAATGCCCCGAGGCCTGCCAATAATGAAATCGAGCTCTTTGGAGTGGATGTTCCCCGTATCCGCCGGATTATAGATTCCATTCCTGCGGACGGTTATATCGCACCGCACTATGTGCAGGCATTGCTCAGCTCTGCAGGTATTCCTATTGTGGAGGAGTTTGTTTCGGACAACAAGGAAGAAGTGCTTGCCTTTGCACGCCGCACGGGATTCCCGGTGGTGGCAAAGGTGGTGGGGCCGGTGCATAAGTCGGATGTAGGCGGTGTTGTGCTCAATATCAAAAGTGAACAGCATTTGGCATTGGAATTCGACCGTATGATGCAGATTCCCGAAGCCAGTGCTATTATGGTGCAGCCGATGCTGAAAGGGACGGAATTGTTTATCGGTGCCAAATATGAAGAGAAGTTCGGACATGTGGTACTCTGCGGCCTGGGCGGTATTTTTGTGGAGGTGCTGAAGGATATATCTTCCGGTCTTGCACCGTTGTCCTATGAGGAGGCTTACTCCATGATTCACTCGTTGCGTGCCTATAAGATTATCAAAGGTACGCGCGGGCAGAAGGGTGTGAATGAAGATAAATTTGCCGAAATTATTGTACGGCTTTCCACCTTGCTGCGCTTTGCAACGGAAATCAAGGAGATGGATATCAATCCATTGTTGGCGACTGAAAAGCAGGTGATAGCGGTGGATGCGCGCATTCGGATAGAGAAATAAGGGTTAGAGATTAGGGATTAGAGATTAAAGGGGCTGACTGTTAATCGCTCACCGCTAATCCCTAATCCCTTTTTCATCCTGCCCAGTCCTCCCTATCCAGATTCCTATATCCGATAGCTTCCGCCAAGTGTGCCGGCTGTATTGATTCGCAGTCTTCCAGGTCGGCGATGGTGCGTGATACTTTCAATATGCGGTCGTAGGCGCGGGCCGAAAGGTTCAGCCGGTTCATGGCAGTTTTGAGCATGGCAAGTCCTTTGTCATCCGGACGGGCGTAGCAGGCAAGCAGTTTACTGTTCATCTGGGCATTGCAATATACACCGGGAATGTCTGCATACCTTGTTTCCTGAATTTGTCGGGCATGTATCACACGCTCTCGTATTGTTGCGCTCGACTCACCCGGGCGAGTGTCTGCCATCTTTTCAAAAGGAAGTGGGGTAACTTCGATTTGCAGGTCTATGCGGTCGAGTAAAGGTCCGGATATGCGATTTAGATACTTCTGTACTTGCCCGGGACTGCAAACGCAGCCTTTGGTCGGGTGGTTGTAGTATCCGCATGGGCATGGGTTCATGGAGGCTACCAGCATAAAACTGGCAGGATATTCCACATTGCATCGAATGCGTGATACAGTAATTTTTCTATCTTCCAGCGGTTGGCGGAGAACCTCCAAAACGCTGCGGTTATACTCAGGCAATTCGTCGAGGTATAGGATTCCATTATGAGCCAGACTGATTTCACCGGGTTGGGGGAAACTGCCTCCACCAGTCATGGCTACTGTGGAAATGGAATTGTGCGGATCACGGAATGGCCGTTTTGAGATAAGTCCGCCACCTTTACCGAGTTTTCCGGCAACAGAATGAATCTTGGTCGTTTCCAGGCTTTCTCCCAATGATAAAGGAGGAAGTATGGAGGGAAGACGTTTTGCCAGCATAGACTTTCCGCTACCCGGGGCCCCAATGAGAAGAATATTGTGGCTGCCTGCGGCGGCTACTTCCAGCGCTCGCTTTACATTTTCCTGCCCTTTCACTTCTGCAAAGTCCAGTTCAAAAGAGCTTTGTTGGGAGTAAAACTCTTCGCGGGTATTGACTTGTGTCGGGGATAATTTTGGTTTTCCGTTGAAGAACTCAATGACATCTTTGATATTCTCCACGCCGTAGACTTTTAGGTTGTTCACTACAGCGGCCTCATGTGCGTTCGAGCAAGGAACTATCATACCCTCAAACCCCAGCTCTCTGGCCTTAATGGCAATGGGGAGTGCTCCTTTGATAGGTTGCAGACTACCATCAAGGCTTAGTTCACCCATCAACAGATAGCGTTCCAGCTTATCGGACTGGATAACTTCGCTGGCGGCAAGTATGCCGATGGCTAAAGGTAAATCGTAAGCTGTACCTTCCTTGCGGATATCTGCCGGTGCCATGTTGATGACGATATTACTGGTAGGCATCCGGTAACCGTTGACTTGCAAAGCAGATATGATACGTTGATGGCTTTCTTTGACCGCAGAGTCCGGTAAACCGACTAAATGGAACATACAGCCTCTGGAACTGTTGACTTCAATGGTGATGAGGGTTGCGTCAATACCTTGAACAGCCGCTCCAAAAACTTTTATGAGCACGTTTTTAGTGATTAGGGGTTAGTGATGGCAGGATAGGCTACCGTCGGTTTTGTTTTTTGAGTTTTTTTTCACTCTCTTTCTTCTCTTTTTCCTTTTGCTCTATCTCCTCCAGTTTCTTCTTGATGTCTTCCTCACTCATATTCTTCCCTTCAATTTTTCCGGAAGGGCTAAGGAACAGGTTGGCAGGCAATGCTTGTATGGCGAGCTGCTTGATGGGCGCTGTGTTCCATCCGGAGAAATCACAACTCTGTTCCCACTTCAGGGTATCTCTTTTGATTGCTTCTTCCCATTCCTTTCTGTCGATGTCCAAGGAAATACCCCAGAGGGCGAATAGTTTGTTCTTTTCTTCTTTCTTGTAAATCCGGCGCAGGGCAGCGTTGGCTTCCATGCTTTGCGGGTCCCAAGATGCCCAGAAATGTATCAACAGATATTTGTCTTTAAAGCTGGTGCGACTGATTTGTGTACCTTTGGCATTGGGCAGGTTGACGTAAGGGATAGTTTTCCCGATGGATATCTTCTCTTCTTCTTGGATCAGATCAAGCAGTTCGTCCACATACGGACGGTCTTTTAAGCCTCCGGTCATGTGTGCTGTCATTTCTTTGATTAAGGCGAAGTCCGGTTGCGGTTTTTGCACGAAATATTTCTCCAGCAGATAGATACTTACCAGTGAAGAAGGATGGTTGTTGATGAAGGCTTCTGCTTTTTCTTCCAATGCTTTCTCCGAGGGAGTACTCAAGCCTTTCAACTCTTTCTGAAAGGCGGTTAGTTCTTTATTGGGGACATTTCCCGTGATTTCCAGTGAAGTAAGCTCGGCGGCAGAACCTTTTATCTTTATGTTGTCTCCTTTGTCCAGGTAAAGCGGATATTCCGTACCGTCGCTGAATTGCAACCATGTAGAGGCAAGTGTGTCGGTGGTGAGGGTTGCAGAGAACTTGTCATCCTTGACAAGCAGTGTGTCCATACGGTTATAGAACTTGTCCGTACCATATATATAAAGGGTATCATTCCCCAGCCCTTTGATTTCACCGCTTAGGTGGACTGAATTCGTGTTTTTGCTGCCGCAGGCAGACAATATAATAAGCAGAAGGTATGCAAGATAGATTTTCTTCATTCCGGTTCTTTTTCTGATACTTCGTCGCGAAAATACTTCTTTTTGGTGTGAATAAAAAGAAATGCCCGACATATTTCTATGCCGGGCACGTTCTTTTCAGTCTAACCTTTATTATTTGATGATATTCATAAAGTCAGTGTTAGTGAAGTATTTGGCGAATTCCAGGTCAGAAGCAGCTTTCTTTGCCAAAGCCGGTTCTTTTGCAATGGCATTTTTCAGACTGCTGGTTACCATAGATGTATTGTTGGTTCTTGCGCCAAGTACAGCCATCAGGTAGTCAGTGTAAGCGTCCGGCTTTTCGATAGCGGCCAATGTGCTCTTTGCTTTGTTGTAGTCCTTAGCCAGGATTTGTGCCAAAGCTGCACTGTTGGTTTTTGTATCGCCGAATGAGTTAACAGCCTTGTCGTACTGACCTTGAGCAACATACAGATTACCCAATGCCTCGTTCAGCTCCTTAGAACCGGAAGCCTTGCTCAGGTAGCCTTCTGCTGCGGTCTTGTCACCCTTGGTCAAAGCAATCAGACCAAGATTCATGTTGACTTCAGGAGCATCCTTGATAGAGAGAGCTTTCTTGAAGTAGCTTTCAGCCTTGTCAAGATCACCAGCCTGATAAGCCAGTTTACCTAAGTTGTTGTAAGCACGGAAATCGTTCGGGTAGATTTGAGTAGCTTTTGTGAAGATGGCTTCTTGTTTGGTAGCATCTTTAGTCAAGGTAGTGGCATACAGCAATTCTTCGATGTTCAACTGCTTGGCATCGCTGTCGGCGAGGCTTGCGATTTCTTCGTCAGACTTACCGATGATTTCGTAGTTCAAAGTCAGGCGTGAACGACGCAGTTGCGGCAGGATTTCGTCGGCCAAAGTCTTATAAACAGAAGAGATGTTTTTGATTTCTTGTTCTCTTTGTTCAGGATCCTGATACATGGAAAGAACGCGAAGAATCAATTCTTTGTCTTGGATGTTTGATTTGGATACCAGTTCCTGGAAACCTTCCCAGTCTTGAGCTGTATACTTGGTGTCTACTGCTGCATCGATTTTGGCTTTCTTCAAATCTTTGTTGATGATCTTAGCTGTGTTGTCCTGACGGTTTTCAGCCAATGTAGTATTCAAGTCTACACCACCATCAGGAGAAGCGTATGCGGAGATTTCGATGTTGCTGATCTTCTTGTTGGCAGCTTCGTTTATGTTCTTCACTTCTTTGCCGAATTCTTTGGCAGTCTTTAATTCGCTGGCGCGTACGTTGGCTTGTTGGATCAAGAACATGATGTTGGCGTCATGCTTTTCTTTGATGATACGTTGGAAAGCGTCGTCACCGTTGGCGGGGTTAGCGCTACCCAATGTTTGTTCCAGCATCTCAGAAGTGGAAATTACACCGTCAGCTACTTTTACAGCAGGGATGGTGACAGTCTTTTTACCGATTGTAGCCTTGAATTCCAGATACAGTTCGGATTTTGCCATTTCCGGTACATAGTCGAAAGATGTTTTCATCGTGTAGCTGCCGCCCATCTTGTAAGAGATAGTCTGGTCGTTACCTTCCACTTTTTCGCCTTGGAATACGGCAGATTGACCCTTAGCTTCGCCACCGTTCCATTTCAATACTGGAGTCACTTCTACCACAGCCTTCTTGTTGAAGTACTTTTCGGGGAATTTTCCGTTGATTGTAGCGGGAACTTTACCACCTACAGCCTCCAGAACTTGAGGAGTTACGGTGAAATAATCAGATGACAATTCACCCATTTTTTTGCTGCATGATGTCATTAATGCAACAACCATTGCCATTAAAAACGGCAGATACAATTTCTTAGTCATTTTAGGTATAAATTAATTGTTTGTAATTGAAATTTGTCTATTCCATGTTAGTGTGCTGTTTGGGCATGAACATAACAACGCAAAGATATTAAATCCTATTACAGTTTGTTAACCCTCGCAGTAATTTTATCATAATTTAATGAATTTCCCGTTCTTTGCGATACTTTATATTGCGGGGATGGTGTTCTATGATTTCACTGCGCAATCTGTTCCGGTCGATGTGTGTGTAAATTTCTGTTGTAGCAATGGATTCGTGCCCCAGCATACTTTGTATGGCGCGTAGGTTGGCGCCTCCTTCAAGCAGGTGAGTGGCAAAGGAGTGGCGGAAGGTGTGTGGGCTGATGTTTTTGGTGATGTCGGCCTTCTCTGCCAGTTCTTTGATAAGATGGAATACCATGATGCGCGAGATGTTTTTGCCCCAGCGTGCCAGAAATACATAGTCCTCGAAGTCTTTCTTGATTTTCCAGCCTCCATTACGGTCTACGAACCAGTTCCTTATTTCTTTGATGGCACGGGACGATATAGGTACAAGGCGTTGTTTGCTGCCCTTACCTTCTACCTTGATGAAGCCTTCGTCGAAATACAAGTCGGAGATTTTCAGGTTGCACAGTTCCGATACCCGTAGGCCGCAACTGTATAGAGTCTCGAGGATGGCCCGGTTGCGTTGCCCCTCGTTTGTGCCTAGGTCAATGGCGGAGATGATGCGGTCTATCTCTTCCACCGTCAATACTTCTGGAAGCTTGAATCCGATTTTGGGACCCTCCAACAGTTCGCTGGGGTCTCCTTCCAGGTAGTCGGCTATGACTAGGAAATGGAAAAATGACTTGATGCCCGACAAGATGCGTGCCTGCGAGCGGGGATGGATGCCGATGTCGTGCAGTCCGGAGGCAAAATGCTGCAAGTCATCCAGGGTAGTGTCAAGGATAGCGATACCCTCTCCTTCCAGAAAGTGCAGCAGCTTCTGTAAGTCTGTTTGGTAAGCATCCACTGTATTGGGTGAGAGTGCTTTTTCCAGTTTCAGATACTGGTGGTACTTTCTGATTATCAGCGTTTGTTTCTCCTTATTTGTGGATTTTTCTTCTGATTTCATTTCTTTTTTCTACCTTTGCTTCGCGAAAATAGACTGCATTTCAGCAAATTGCAAATAAATTTGCATCTGCTTTCGGTTTGCACTATCTTTGCACCGCAAAGGTATAAAAAATTGTGTTATGAGGATACAGATTATTAATGGCCCCAATATAAATCTCTTGGGCAAACGTGAACCTTCCATTTACGGTAGCGTTACTTTTGAAGACTACCTTGCCGAACTCCGTAAGAAATATGCGGATGTACAGATTGACTATTTCCAGTCCAACATTGAGGGAGAGCTGATAGACAAGATTCAGCAGGTGGGTTTTGATGTGGACGGCATCATTTTGAATGCGGGTGCTTACACTCACACGTCCATCGCTCTGCAAGATGCTATCCGTTCGGTCACTTCTCCAGTGATTGAGGTGCATATCTCTAATGTACATGCCCGCGAGGCTTTTCGTCATGTGTCCATGATTTCCTGCGCTTGCAAGGGTGTCATTCTCGGTTTCGGGCTGAACTCCTACCGTCTGGCCATGGAGGCATTAAAAGATTATTAAATAAAATAGGTATATAGATTATGTTATTGAAGCAAACGAAGATTGTCGCAACGATTTCTGACCAGCGCTGTGATGTTGATTTTATAAAGCAGTTGTTCGATGCAGGTATGAATGTTGTACGTATGAATACTGCACATCTTGGCCGTGAAGGTGCCGAGAAGTTGATTAATAATGTGCGTTCGGTTTCCAACCGCATCGCTATCCTTATGGATACGAAAGGACCGGAGGTCCGTACGACGGTTCTGGCTGAGCCCATTCCTTTCAAGGCGGGCGACCGCGTGAAGGTGGTAGGCAACCCGGAGCAGGAGACTACCCGTGAATGTATCTCGGTATCCTATCCCCATTTCGTCAAAGACTTGAATGTGGACGGCCATATCCTTATTGATGACGGTGACTTAGAGTTGGTCGTTGTAGAGAAGACCCCCGACTATCTGCTCTGCGAAGTACAGAATGAGGCTACTCTGGGCAGCCGCAAGAGCGTCAACGTTCCCGGCGTCCGCATCAATCTGCCTTCTCTGACGGAGAAGGACCGCACCAATATCCTTTATGCCATTGAGAAGAACATAGACTTTATTGCCCACTCCTTTGTGCGCAATAAGCAGGATATACTCGACATCAAGGCGATTCTTGACGCTCATAACAGCGATATCCGCATTGTGGCAAAGATTGAGAACCAGGAAGGTGTTGATAATATCGATGAAATCCTGGAAGTAGCCGACGGTGTGATGATAGCTCGCGGTGACCTCGGTATTGAAGTTCCGCAGGAACGTATTCCGGGCATCCAGCGTGTGCTCATCCGCAAGTGTATTCTTGCCAAGAAGCCGGTGATTGTTGCCACACAGATGCTTCATACCATGATTTCCAATCCGCGTCCCACCCGTGCGGAGGTAACGGACATTGCCAATGCCATCTATTATCGTACGGATGCCTTGATGTTGAGCGGTGAAACCGCCTATGGAAAGTATCCGGTAGAAGCAGTGAAGACGATGACCAAGATTGCCGCCCAAGCGGAGAAAGACAAGCTGTCTGACAACGATATCCGTATTCCGCTGGACGAGAACAGCAACGACGTGACTGCGTTCCTGGCCAAACAAGCGGTAAAGGCTACCACCAAACTGAAAATCCGTGCAATCATCACCGACAGTTACAGCGGCCGTACTGCCCGTAACCTTGCCGCTTTCCGTGGCAAATATCCGGTGTTGGCCATCTGCTACAAGGAAAAGACCATGCGGCACCTTGCCCTTTCCTACGGTGTGGAAGCTATCTATATGCCCGAACTTGCCAACGGGCAGGAATATTACTTTGCAGCCTTGCGCCGCTTGTTGAAGGAAGGCCGTTTATGTCCTACGGACATGGTGGGCTACCTGAGTAGCGGTAAGGAAGGCACACAGACCTCTTTCCTTGAAATCAATGTCGTAGAAGATGCCTTGAAGCATGCTGAAGATAGTGTGTTGCCCAACAGTAACAGATACTTGTAGGATAAGGGATTAAGGATAAGGGATTAGCGGTTAATGATTAATTAATAATTGTGCGCAGAACTAACCCCTAATCCCTAACCCCTAATCCCTTATCCCTAACCTATAATCCATTAACAAAGTGACGATTGACGAATACATTTTGCAGCACATTGATGATGAGGGCGATTACCTGAAAGCGCTCTATCGCGACACGCATGTCAAGTTGCTATATCCCCGCATGGCTTCCGGACATTTGCAGGGGCGTATGCTCAAGATGTTTGTCCGGATGATTCGTCCCCGGCAGGTGCTGGAGATAGGGACTTATAGTGGATATTCCGCACTTTGCATAGCAGAAGGACTGCCGGAGGGCGGGATGCTGCATACGTTTGAAATCAACGACGAGCAGGAGGACTTCACCCGTCCGTGGCTGGAGAATTCCGATTACGCGGATAAAATCAGGTTCTACATTGGCGATGCCTTGGAGCGGGTACCGCAACTGGACCTCACTTTTGACCTTGCCTTTATTGACGGAGATAAGCGTAAATACATAGAGTATTATGAAATGGTGCTCGCCCGCCTTTCCGGCGGTGGATATATCATTGCCGACAATACCTTGTGGGATGGCCATGTGCTGGAAGAACAACCCCATCGCACAGACCTGCAGACAATCAGTATCAAAGCCTTCAATGATTTGGTGGCGCGGGATGCGCGTGTGGAGAAAGTCATTCTCCCCCTGCGTGACGGATTGACGATTATCCGTAAGAAGTAACTGTTTTTCTATCTTTTTCTCAGCAGCCGCTTGCTGAGGTATCTCACCGGATACCATACGGACAAGAAGCCTACAGTGATGACCGTTACGAATACCAGAATAATATCCGTGGCATGTACACTTACCGGATAAGCGTCTACTACAAAACTTCCGTTTCCTCCCCCCAATGAAATCAACCCGAAACGTTGCTGCAGAAAGCACAGCAACAATCCTAAAACGATGCCGGAGAGGGCGCCGAACACAGAAATCATCCTGCCTTCGAACAAGAAGATGCGCGCTATGAGCCGGTCATCGGCACCCAGGTTGCGCAGTGTCTCCACGTCCTCCCGTTTGTCCAGTATCAGCATGGACAGCGAACCGATGACATTGAAGCATGCGATACCCAGAATGAAGGTGAGGAAGAGATAAGAGATGAGTTTCTCTATTTCCATGATGCGGAAAACATCGGCCTGCTGCTCGTAGCGGTTCTGTACAATGAACCGGTCGCCGAGAATGCCTGCTATTTTCTTTTGTACGGAGCCGATGTTGGAACCGGGTTTCAGTTTCATCTCAATGGCAGAAACTTCCGTGTCATAATTGAACAGACGGCGGGCAAAGTCGAGTGACGTCAGTATGTAGCGTGAATCGTATTTTTGCTGGTTGACGGCAAAGATGGCGCCGGGCGAGAAGAGATACTCCCGGTTGAAAGCCGCAGTGGGGTTGGCTATGTTTACCCGTACGTTCCGTTTGGGGGCATAGACCTGCAACGGGTCCACGAACTGAATGCCGGTGCCCAACTCGGATATAAGTTCCACACCCAGAAAACCATAGTCCACCACCGAGTCGCTCAGTAGGAACTTTCCCGTCCCATAGAGCAAGCTGTCGATGGATGTAAGCTGTTCGAAATTGTCCTCCACTCCCTTGATGACGGCCATTGCCTGGCGGTCCTTGTACTGCACCATGGCATTCTCTTCCAGTGTTTCCGTCCACACGTCAATCTCGGACAGGGCGTGTACTTGCCGGATGCACGCTTCGTGCGGGTCGAAAACCTTACCTTCGCGGACGGTGATTTTCAGTTCCGGGTCGAAGGCTGTGAAAAAGCCTGCCACCATGTCCTGAAAACCGTTGAACACGGACAAGGTGCATACCAACGCCAACGTAGCCAATGCCACCCCACACACCGAAATACCGGAGATGATATTAATGGCATTGTGTTTCTTCTTGGAGAAGAGGTAGCGGCGGGCTATAAAGAAGGGAAGGGACATTATTTCAGCAGTTCATCAATTCGTTCCAGATAGTCCAGTGAGTCGTCTACGAAGAACTTCAGTTCGGGGATAATGCGTAGTTGGTGGCGTACGCGGGTACCCAGTTCAAAGCGTATGGACTTCATGTTTCCGTTGATGTTCTTGACGATTTCTTCGCTTTTCTCCGAGGGGAATATACTGAGATAAGCGCGTGCCACGCTCATGTCGGGGCTGATGCGTACGGCACTGACGGAAATCAGTATGCCGGGCATGGACTTGGTTTGCAACAAGAAGATATCACTCAGTTCCTTCTGCAGGAGACGGGCTATTTTATTTTGTCTGGTAGTTTCCATACTGTTCATTTTTTTATGCTGGGGTGCAGCCTGTTTTCACGTTAGCAAAGTTACTGAAATATATCGTTCTGCCGACTGTTTATAGCTTTTTTTTCATTCTTTTCCCTATTGTAGGGTTCATTCTTTTCCGTTCTGTCGATGAGATATGCCTTTTCGTAGATTCTATTTGTTGTTCTTGTTATGCTTCCCTAACTTTGATGTCAGTTCGGAGAACTGCTGATGATGAGTGAAGAAGGAAGAGAACCATTCCGTTATAGAAGAGACTCTCTCTAAATAGCGTTTTTTCATGTATTATTGACTTGAGCCGTTTTTACCCGGGAGGGTAGAAACGGTTTTTTGCGCATCTGACCGGGCTTTCTTGTCTCTTGCATAGGCTTCTGTTGTGTTTTGCACGGTGGTTTGTCTTGAGAAGCCTTTGGGTTTATCATGTGCGCACGGCTGTGGTACGCCTTTTCCACAGTCGTGAAGAAGACGTGCCACAGCTGTGAAGAATATGCTTCACAGCCGTGGTTTTTCATCAATATATAGGGGTTGACAGAACAGACATAAGGGAATGACAGAACAAACATGAGGGGATAACGGAACGGACATAAGCACTCGACGCATTCCGTATCAGGGTATGAATAGCGGAATGCGTCGAGTGCTTATGGGGGAATGATATGATATTTTTTTTATGCCTTTACATTACTTCCTTTTAGCTGTCAGCACTGCCACGATGATACCTATCACCAGCAGTGCCAGTGCTCCGTAGGCGATGCCTTCCGTCACGTGCAGGCTGGTGGGGTCAAAGCGCATTTCGATGGTGTGCTGTCCGGCAGGAACATACATTGTGCGCAGGATATAGTCGGCGCGTGCCAGTTCGGCAGGCTGTCCGTCGATGGTTACGTGCCAGCCGTCCGGATAATAGATTTCGGAGAATACGGCAATACCGTCTTGGGCATTGTTTGTTTCGTACGTTAGGCGGTTAGGTGCGTAACTTGTCAGGCGGATGCTGGAGAGGCTGTCTTTATAACTTTCCGTGGTACCTTTCAGTACATCCTTGAAGCGGGCATCCACTACGGCTGTCTCTGTGGGTATGATGCTGTCCAGGGCGTCAATCTCTTCGTTGGCGTTGTTCACATACTGCACCTTGTTTACAAACCATGCATTGCCGTAGGCGTGCGGGTTGAGGATGGGAACGGTTTGTCTTTGCTGCCCTGCAGGGAAGATGAAGTATTTGGTGTTCAGCATGTTCAGTACGCGGAACTTATTGGCATCCACGCTGTCCATCTCACCTCCGGCGGTGGCAATGGCCTTGTAGGCCGCCTGCATTTCGGGAGAGATGTGATGCTCTATCATTTCCTGGTAGCGGCGCAGCTTGGCCGGGTGATAACCGCCGACGCTTTTGTGCCAGTAGGAGGTGTTGTTGTCATCGAAGGTGCTGGTGGCAAAGTTCAATACACGATAGTCCAAGCTGGTATCTTGCAGTATCAGCTCGTCTGTATTCGTCTTGGTGAAGGTTTCCGTACGGATGGAGTGGGGCACGAACTGGGCATCATTCAGATAGCGCTTGTTGACCCCCCACATATCTGCCAGGCAGAGTATGGTGATACCTGCAATGGTCAGCGAGCTGCGCAGCTTGCCGCTTGCATAGAGCCAGAGCAGGCTGCAGCCGATGCCTATGATGATGAAGCTACGCAGGGCGTCGCTGCTGACGAGTTCGGCACGCATCTCTCCCAAGTTGGCAAGGATGCCGGAGAGTTCGTTGGCGGGTATCATCTGCTGGTTGACGGCATTTTGCAGCATCTGTGCCTCTTGGGCGGGCACGTAGCCGGGGCCGATGCTGCCCGGGGCAACGGCAAGCAGCAGGGCGATGCCTGCGGTGAGCAGCAGGCTGATGCCGAGGGGCTTCTTTTCCTGCTTTAAGATTTCCGGCTCTTCGAGCAGGCGTTTCAGGGCAAAGATAGCCAGCAAAGGTATCGTGAACTCTGCTATGACAAGGATGGAGGACACGGCGCGGAACTTGTTGTACAACGGGACGTAATCGATGAAGAAATCCGTCAGCGGCATGAAGTTTTTGCCCCAGGACAAGACGATGGAGAAGAAGGTGGCTCCTATCAATGCCCACTTCAACGGTCCTTTCACGATGAAGCATCCCAGTACGAACAGAAACAAGACGAATGCTCCGACGTAGACGGGACCCGACGTCATGGGCTGGGTACCGAAATATTGTGTCAGTGAGCCGTACAGACTGCTGTACATCGGGTTTGCCTTGCTCATGGCGGTTTCACTCTGGCTGAGAGCGGCGGATGCTCCGCCTTTGAAGTTGGGCACCAGCAGAGTCAGTGTTTCGTCGATGCCGTAGCTCCACTGGGTGATGTAGTCGCGGTCCAGCCCGCTACTGGTCTGCTTGGCAGCGTCGCCGGTCTGCACCAGTTCGCTTTTGCCGCGCATGGTTTCTTTGCTGTAGGCATAGGTGTGATAGAGGTTGGATACGTTGGCGGCTATGCCGACGAGGGCTGCCACAATCAGTACGGCACTTGCCTTGAAGAACTGGGGCAATGTCTTGGTACGCCATGCTTTCTCGAAGTAGGCTCCCACAAAGAAAAGGATGACGAAGAAGAAGTAATAGGACATCTGCACGTGGTTCGAGGTGATTTGCAGGGCCACGAACAAGGCGGTGAGGATGCCTCCCCACAGCAGTTTCCCACGATAGGCGAGCACAATGCCTGCTATGGTGGGCGGCACGTAGGCAAGGGTGATGAACTTCCAGATGTGTCCGGCAGATATCAGGATGAAGAAATAGGACGAGAATGCCCACATGATACCGCCCAGTCCGGCCAGCCAGACCGGTATGCCGAAGACGCGCAGCAGGATGTAGAAGCCGAGCATCAGCATGAATGTGAGGCACACATAGTCGGGCAGGAAGAGTTGGTAGGCTTTCTGTACCCACTGCAGTGACTTGGTGGAGTCATACGAAGGGGCTATCTGATACATGGGCATACCGCCGAACAGCGAGTTTGTCCAACGGCTGCGTTCGCCCGTCTGTTCGTAATACTCCTTGACTTCTTGTCCTGCCCCTGCTCCTGCAGCCGTGTCGTGCTGAAAGAGAATACGGTTTTCTATATCCGCCGGGAAGAAGTAGGCGAAGGAAAGGAGGACGAATGCCAAGATGGCAATAAGGTCGGGAAGAAGCTTCTTCATGAGTTATAAGTTATGAGTTATCAATTAATCAATTGTGGGGCAAAGATAGTGCAAACCGAATACAGAACTTTCATGCTTGCGTGAAAAAGTTTTGTTGAGGTGCAGCCTATCTTCGCTTTTGTGGCAAAGATACATAAATGCAGATTGTTATTGTCACGTTATCGGCAGAATGTTGTACCTTTGCCTTTCCAAAAAAAGATTAAAGTGCTTTAATGGTAATATGCAAGCTTAAATTATTATAGATATGACAATAGGGATAATCAGTGCAATGGACAGCGAACACCGCCGGTTGGTGGAGCGCTTGCAGGATAAGAATACGTCGGGCGATGGTAGTTTCCGCTATGTGGAAGGTACATTGGGCGGTAACCATTTAATCTTGACGCAATGTGGCATCGGTAAGGTGAGTGCAGCGGTAGGAGCTTCGGAACTGATACGGCGCTTTTCTCCGGACTGCATCGTCAGCACCGGTGTGGCGGGTGGTATTGATGCTTGCCTGAAGGTGACGGATGTAGTGGCAAGCCAACGTCTGGTGTATCACGACGTCTGGTGCGGCGACGGTAACGAGTACGGACAGGTACAAGGTTTCCCCGCCTCTTACGAGGGCTGTCCCTCTCTGTTGAGACATGCCTTGTCGCTGAACGAAGCCGGAATGGAAAGCCGCATCCACAGCGGACTTGTCTGTACCGGCGACCGGTTCATCACCAACCGTATGGAGCTGGATACCATCAAGCAACGTTTCCCCGGCGGTCTTGCCGTTGATATGGAGTCTGCCGCCATTGCGCAGACTTGCCATCTGTACAATGTTCCTTTTCTCAGCTTCCGCATCATCAGCGACACACCCGGAGTAGAGGACCATGCTTCGCAGTATGCCGATTTCTGGGGAACCATGGCAGAGCGTTCATTCCTCACGATATGGACCTTCCTCTCCACCCTTCCCAGCAATTTATAACTCATAACTTATAACTTATAACTCATGAAGAAGATTCCCAGTTTTACAATCGACCACATCCGCTTGTTGCGCGGCATTTACATATCCCGCCAGGATGAAGTGAACGGAGAAACAGTCACTACTTTCGACATCCGTATGAAAGAGCCCAACCGTGAGCCTGCCTTGGGACAAGGTGCTCTGCATACTATCGAACATCTTGCCGCCACCTACCTGCGCAATGACCCGCAGTGGCAGGACAAGATTATCTATTGGGGCCCCATGGGCTGCCTCACCGGTAATTATCTGCTGATGAAAGGTGACTTGAAGCCGCAGGACATACTGGCGCTGATGCAGGACACCTTCCGCTTTGTTGCCGAATATGAAGGTGAAGTCCCCGGTGCCGCTCCGCAAGATTGCGGCAACTACCTGCTCCACGACCTTCCGATGGCTAAATGGGAGTCTGCCAAATACCTGCATGAGGTATTGGAACAGATGAAAGAGGAGAATATGAAATATCCGGAAAAAGAAGAAAAATAAGGGGTTATGGATTAAGGACTAGGGATTAGAGATTAGGAATGGGTTTATGCCTATATTAAAGTCTATGCGACCCCAATAATCCCTAACCCTTAATCCCTTATCCTTTATTATCACACAATCTCAATCCCCTGCTCCTTGCAAAGCTGTAATCCCAGGTCTTTCAGCTTGAATTTCTGTATCTTGCCACTTCCCGTCATGGGGAATTCTTTGATGAAGAAGATATACTTGGGTATCTTGTAGCGGGATATTTTGCCGATGCAGAAGTCTCGTACATCCGATTCGTGCATATCCACTCCTTCGTGCAGGATGATGAAAGCGCCTACGGCTTCACCGTATTTCTTAGAGGGAATACCGGCTACCTGCACGTCTTTTACGCCTTCCAGTTGATAGAGGAACTCTTCTATCTCGCGGGGATAGATATTTTCACCACCGCGGATAATCATGTCCTTGATGCGTCCTGTGATGCGGTAATTGCCGTCCTCGTCCTTTATTCCAAGGTCTCCCGAGTGCAGGAAGCCGTTCTCATCAATGACTTCGGCTGTGGCTTCCGGGTTTTTGTAGTAACCCTTCATGGTGTTGTATCCGCGGTTGCACATTTCACCTTGTACGCCTACGGGACACTCTTCTCCGGTTTCGGGGTCGATAACCTTTACTTCCGTATGTTCAAAGTCGTGTCCTACAGTGTTGCAACGTACATCGAACGGGTCGTCTATCCGGGTGGCGGTCATTCCGGGAGCAGCTTCGGTCAGCCCGTAAACGCTGGTTACCTTCATGTACATTTTCTCTTCCACCTGCTTCATCAGCTCTACTGGGCAGAGGGAACCTGCCATGATACCCGTACGGAGGCTGGACATGTCGAACATGTCGAACATCGGATGGTTCAGTTCGGCAATGAACATGGTGGGTACACCGTAAAGTGCCGTGCAGCGCTCCTTGTGGATGGAGGCGAGCACTACCAACGGGTTGAAGCGTTCCACCATTACTTCCGTACAGCCGTGTGTCAGGCAGTTCATGGTGGCAAGTACCACGCCAAAGCAGTGGAACAATGGTACGCAGACGCAGAGCTTGTCGTCGGCGGTAAACTTCATGTGCTCACCGGTAAGGAAACCGTTGTTGGCAATGTTGTAGTGGGTAAGCATGACGCCTTTCGGGAATCCCGTAGTGCCTGAGGTGTATTGCATGTTCACTACATCGTGGCAAGTGACCTGACTTTTGAGCTCATTCAGGCGGCTGTCTTCTATATTGTCGCCCAAGAGAAGTATTTCGGCCGTGTTGTACATGCCCCGGTGCTTCTCCTGCCCCACGTAGATGACATTTTTCATATAGGGGAAACGTTCGCTTTTCAGGTGTCCGCGTTGGCAGGTCTTCAGTTCCGGAAGCATGGTATAGGTCATCTGCACAAAGTCACTGTCCTTTTCGCCATTGACGATGCAGAGGGTATGCATGTCGGAGTTCTGGCAGAGATATTCCAGCTCGGACTGTTTGTAGTTGGTGTTTACCGTTACGTAGACGGCACCTATCTTGGCGCAAGCGTATAATAGGGTCAGCCAGTCGGGTACGTTGGCTGCCCAGATACCTACGTGTGTTCCCCGCTCCACGCCGATGGCGATAAGTCCTTTGGCCATGTCGTCCACCCGGCGGTTGAACTGGCTCCAGGTGAAACGCAGGTTGCGGTCGGAGTAAACGATATATTCTTTGTCTGGTGTTGTTTCGGCCCAATGTTCCAACCATTGGCCGAGGGTGCGTTCGTATAACATGATGTGGAAGTTGAAAGTGGAAAGGTGAAAATAGAAAGTATTTATCATTTTCCATTTTCACCTTTCAATTTTCCATTAATTTAAATTGGTGTATAAACTACTGCAAGTATCTTGGCTGCCTGCCCTTCATAGGCGTGTACGTGGTGCGGAACGATGGAATCGTAATAGATGCTGTCACCTTCTTCGAGCAGGTAGGTGTTTTTGCCGTAACTGATTTCCATGGTCCCTTCCATCACCATGATGAATTCTTCGCCTTCGTGTGAGGAGAGTACAAAGTCACTGTCGTCCGTAGCGGCCACATCAATGATAAACGGCTCCATGTGGCGGTCGGCTTTGGATTTGGAGAGTGAATGATACTCCATATGCTTGCGGCTGTGGATGGCATTGTTGGAGAAACTGATGCTGTTCTGCGATTCGTCCTTACGGCAGACTACGGGACCGTTCTCATCTTGGTCGTCAAGAAAAGTCCCCAAACGTACACCCAGTACACGCGCTATTTTGATGAGGGGAGCCAGTGACGGAAGGTCGATATTGTTTTCTATACGTTCAATCTGTTCGATAGCAAGTCCCGAACGCTGTGCCAGTTCTTCCATACTGATGGATTGGCTTTCACGGAGTGATTTTATTTTTTCTCCTACAATTTTGCTGGTATCCATAATGATAGTATTTTGGGGTCGAAAAGTTATAATTTATAGTTCTTAAACCGCAAAAATAAGAGAAACTTTTACTTGATGCAACATTCTGAGGGAAAATATTGCTGAAATATCTCCGGTGGTCGGCTTATTTGTATAATATTCTTCTGTTCTGTTTCTCTTTCTTCCCCAAAGTTCTGTTTATAGCCGCTTCAAGTCTTGTTCCGATACGTGCTTTCCTTTGTACGCTTTGCCTGCTGCATTGAAACGATAGCTTAGCTTCAGGGAGAAGCTGCGCGAGTCCGGGTTTGCCTTTTTCGTATAGGTCAGCCGGGGACCGAACAGCATGAAGGAGCCATACCGGGAATTCCACAGGTCATTGGCTTGCAGTCCGAGCGTCAGCCTTTTGTTGAAGAATGTTTTGCGGATGCCGGCGTTTATGCCCCAATAGGAACGTTGCAGCATGGCGCCGAAGTTGCCTTCGCTCTGGTAGTCGGCATCAAGGGAGAGAATCCACTCGTCCGGAAGCTGGAGACTGTTTTGCAGAAAGAGGTAAATGCTGCCGCGGTTCATATTCTTGCTACTGCCTTGATTGGTGACTTTGAAGGACGGTTGGGCGAAGTAGATGCCGAGCTCCGGTTTCCAGATGCCGACGGTGGGTGACAGATGGGCAGAGGCGGTGAGATACTGCATCCGTTTGAAATTTCCGGTAGTGAAGATGACAACATCCGGATTGTCTTCGTATTCTTTGGTCATGAAGGCAATGGCATTGCGGCGGTATTGGTAGTTAAGTCCGAATTGTACCCACTTGTAAAGGGCCGTGAACTGCAGGTCGTGGTTGGTTTCGGGGGTAAGCAGCGGGTTTCCGCCTTCGTAGATGAAACGGTTGTTATAACTCAGTGTGCTACGTAGCTGGAAGAAGCTGGGGCGGTTGCTTTTGGCTGTATAGCTGAGATTGGCTTGGGCTTTGCCGAGAGGAAAGTCTACCGATAGGTTGGGGCACCAGTCATTGTAAGTACGACTTTGACCGGGCACGTACTCTTCCTGCTCCCAATAGTCGGAGACGGCATGCTCGAAGCGCAGTCCTGCAAGAAGGCTGATTTTTCCTAATGTCAGTGAGTATTCGGCAAAGACGGCGGACTTGCTTTCGTCGATTCGACTGTCTGTATCGGGAAGTATGTGCTGCCGGTTTAGGAAATTGTCATTTCGCCGGATGAAGGTGTAATCGGCGCCGGTCTTCAGTTCACCTTTCCAAAGGGGATGGGTCAGAATCAACTTGGCGGCATAAAGGCGGTTGTCGGCGTGGTTGAAAGAGCTGATGTCGCGATTGCCTTCGGTCTGGCTTTCTTCTTGAGCCTCCTGGTGATTATAACTTTTGCCGTATACCAGGTCGGTGTTGAAGTTTATGTAGAGTTGCTTTATGCTGCCCTGATAGTAGGCATTCAGCTGGTGCCGGCTGGTTTGCTGCAAGTTTTGAGAGGAATGTATGGTGTGATCGGCCAACTCTTCATTCGCCCGGACGGTATATGTCGAATGATCACTGCTGTGATAATCGGGGGTACGATGAAACTCATAGGAGGCACCGAGGCTGTGTTGGGGGGTGAAGTCGTAACTGGCGCTTGCTTTTCCTCCGGCAAGCAGTCCCTTATTATATAAGTGACCCCGGTTATTTACATCCCATTGTATTTCGGACGGTATCTGGTAGCGAACCTCCTGGTGGCGTTTTCTGTTTTCATAATTGGTGTACAGCATGCCCAGTAGGGCCAGTCCTTTCTTCTGATAATTCAGATTGACTTGTCCGTAATGGCTGCTGCGTCTCCGTTGGGTGATTCCTGCACGGAAATTACCGCCAAAACTGTCTCTTTTGTTACGTACGGTGCGTATGCGTACAACGGCTTTAACGGTAGCATCGTACTCTGCACCCGGGTTGGTGATGAGCTCCACTTTTTCAATATCGGCGGCAGAGAGGCGTTGCAGCTCGGAGTTGTCTTGCAGAAGGCGGTTGTCTATATAGATGACCGGTGTCCCTTTGCCAAAAACGGTATACCCCTCATCAGAGGAGCGCAGTCCGGGGATATGTTTCAATACGTCGTTGGCATCATTCAAGGATGCAAGCAGGGTTTGCCGTACGCTTGTCTCCAACTTTCCGCCCTTTAGTCGGAAAACGGGACGGGCGGCGGTGATGACGGTTTCCGCAAGTAGCACGGCATCGGTTTGCAATATCCAGTTGTGGGTACTCCCGGTGGGGCAAGGCTGGCAAAGGGTTTTGTAACCGATGGAAGAAATTTGTAGTAGATAGTTTCCGGGAGCGGGAGGGAGAAGTTCAAAACTACCGTCGCTTCGGCTACACGTTCCTTGTATGAAGGTGGAATCTTCGGAAAGGAGGGCGATGTTAGCAAACTCTATCGGTTGCTTTTCCTCTGTGAGAATTTTACCTCGGATGGAGGGAGTTGTCGGGCTGGTTTGTGCTTTTGTTGTCGTGACGCTCATTAGGAGCAGGGCAAGAATACATATTATCTGTTTCATGTTCCGGTTGTTGTTTGATTTCGGGACACGAAGGTATCCGCTTTCTGCCGGGATGGAAGAAACAAAAAGCGGATAGTTGTCTGACATTTGCCTGACAATAGACTGACAATACTTTCTTTTGTCCTTTTAAAGGGGGAAGATGATTACTTTTCTGTATCCATCTCTCCGGTGAACGAGATGGACTGTTTGTTCATGGGTTGCACATGGATACTGGTAGAACCATCGGGAAAGATGGTGAGGCGGTACTCATAATTGTCTTCATCACTACGGGTCTTGAAGTCTATTTGGATTTTGCCTTTTTTGAGTGCTCTAGTTGTGTATGCGGTGATGGATGCATTGAAATTCAGGTTCTTGCCTCCTCCATACGGAGCATTGTAGGCCACTCCAAAGTAAGGCAGGTAAGAGAAAACGGAGTCGTTTCTGATTTCCAGTGTGTAGTTGGTGGTCAGGTTACGACTACCGCCTCTCATCGGTTGCATCCGATCTACGTTGATTTTGTATTGTTTAGCAGCAATAGCTTCTTTTACAGCACGTTCAGTGCGCGCTTTCTTTTCGTTACGGTTTTGGGCGGTTGTCGGCATTGCGACAGTCAGGCAGATTAGCCCTAATAGGATTAAGTTTGTTAGTCTTCATGATTCTATAATGTTTAGGTTCTTATTTCCAGTCCGTAGGCGCGGCCACGGTCTGTTGTTATTCTGAGGTTGCTGTTGTCCTCGACAATGGGCTTCAGACGCCGTATCAATGTGTAAAGCGTTTCGTCTGCATTGTCTTTTCCCGGCCATAGCGATTGGCAGATGTCAGACTTGAAAAGTAGGTGTGAGGAAGAAAGATAGAACATCTCCATCAGTGTATATTGCATGGGTGTGAGCTTCAGTTTCTCTTGCCGCTCATTATAGAAGCAGGCTTCCTGGAGGGAAAGCGAAAGGTTGCCGAAAGTGATGGTGTTTTCCTGCTGTTGCCCGTTACAAGTATCAGCATCAGTCCTTGTGCGCCGACGGAAATAGAAAAAGGTGAATCCTCCCCAGAGGAGGGCGGCCAATAGCAATGTTGCCGGAATTGTCTGCTTGGATAAACTGAACAGCATGGCAGCTGAGCAGCGGGCATATCCTCGGAAAGAAAGCGTCAGTCCAGATGCATCGGCTGTGGTGGAGAGCCATACTAATGTGTCGCTGGCAAGACATCCGGCAGGAATTTCATTGAATACGGTGGCGGGAGCATTCTTTTTCAGTATATGCAGCGAAAGTGTGGAGACATCTTTCAATCCGGTGACGGACAATGCTTCGGTAAAGGCTCTGTGGGAACCGCTTACGGAAACGGGAGTACCCATCACTTCTTGCAACTTGGCATAGGTTTGGATGGTGTCCGCATTCAACCATAATCCCTTGTTCTGCAATACTGTGCGTTGCAGTGCCTGGTTCAGGTCAGAGACCACACGTTGTTCTGCCTGCGAATAGCTGCGATAACCAAAGCCGAATGATAGCAGTATCAATAGAAAAGTGATTGCTATCGAAAGATTTGCTGCTGATACTTTTCTTTTCATGGATACAAAATTAGGTATAAATCGGATTATAAACAAAAAAGGAAGTTTCCTTTTGGAAAACTTCCTTTTTTGATGGTTTTGCCGCAAGTAGATTACTTACGCAAGCCGAGTTCTTTGACGATAGCACGATATCTGGTGATGTCGCGGTCCTTCAGATAAGTCAGCAACGCACGGCGTTTACCTACCAACATAGTCAAAGCTCTTTCTGTACTATAATCCTTTCTGTTGAGCTTAAGGTGCTCAGTCAGACGAGCAATACGGTAGGAAAACAAAGCTATCTGAGCCTCAGCTGAGCCAGTATCAGTGTTAGACTTTCCGTATTTGCCGAAGATTTCTTGCTTTTTAGCAGCGTCTAAATACATAATGTTTAATTAAAAGTTATTATAAATATTCCCTTTCGGGGCTGCAAAGATAGGGATAAACTTTTATATCACAATGATATTCAGCAAAAAAATCATATCTATACTGCATATCTAATCCAAAATCACTAACTTTGTCGCCTGAAAATAATAGGTATTATATGCAAAAGATTAGAAACATTGCAATTATTGCCCATGTGGACCATGGGAAAACGACGCTCGTTGACAAGATGCTTTTGGCCGGAAACCTTTTCCGCAGCAACCAGAGCACAGGTGAATTAATGTTGGATAACAATGACCTGGAGCGTGAACGAGGTATAACGATTCTCTCAAAGAACGTTTCTATCAACTACAAGGACACCAAGATTAACATTATTGATACTCCGGGACACAGTGACTTCGGAGGTGAAGTGGAACGTGTATTGAATATGGCGGATGGATGCATTCTGCTTGTGGATGCTTTCGAAGGTCCTATGCCGCAGACACGGTTTGTATTGCAGAAAGCTCTGCAGATTGGTCTGAAACCTATCGTTGTTGTAAATAAGGTGGATAAGCCAAACTGCCGTCCCGAAGAAGTGTACGAGATGGTGTTCGACTTGATGTTCAGCTTGAATGCAACCGAGGACCAGCTGGATTTCCCCGTTATCTACGGTTCTGCCAAGAATAATTGGATGAGTACCGACTGGCAGCAGCCGACTGATAACATTTATCCGCTTCTGGACTGTATCTTGGAGAATATTCCTGCCCCCGAACAGTTGGAAGGTACACCGCAAATGCTGGTTACTTCGCTGGATTATTCTTCGTATACCGGGCGTATTGCTGTGGGCCGCGTGCACCGTGGCACATTGAAAGAAGGCATGAACGTGTCTTTGGCAAAGCGTGACGGGAGTATCGTGAAATCAAAAATCAAGGAACTGCATACATTCGAAGGTATGAGCCGTGTAAAGGTGCAGGAAGTGTCTTCCGGTGACATCTGTGCATTGGTAGGTATCGAAGGATTTGAAATCGGAGATACGGTCTGCGATTACGAAAATCCGGAGGCGTTGCCGCCCATTGCCATTGACGAGCCTACGATGAGTATGCTCTTCACCATCAACGACTCTCCGTTCTTCGGTAAGGAAGGTAAGTTTGTTACTTCCCGCCACATCCACGACCGTTTGATGAAGGAGTTGGATAAGAATCTTGCTCTTCGTGTGCGCAAGAGCGAGGAAGACGGCAAGTGGATTGTTTCCGGCCGTGGCGTGCTTCATCTTTCCGTACTGATTGAGACCATGCGTCGTGAAGGGTATGAGTTGCAGGTAGGGCAACCGCAGGTAATCTTCAAGGAGATTGACGGCGTGAAATGCGAACCTATCGAAGAGCTGACCATCAATGTTCCCGAAGAATATGCCAGCAAGATGATTGATATGGTGACCCGTCGTAAAGGTGAAATGGTAAAGATGGAAAGTGCCGGCGAACGTGTAAATCTTGAGTTCGACATGCCGTCGCGCGGTATCATCGGTCTGCGTACCAACGTGCTGACCGCTTCTGCCGGCGAGGCTATCATGGCACACCGTTTTAAGGAATACCAGCCGTATAAGGGTGAAATTGAACGGCGTACCAACGGTTCTATGATTGCCATGGAGTCCGGTACGGCTTTTGCCTATGCCATTGACAAGTTGCAAGACCGCGGTAAATTCTTCATTTTCCCGCAGGAAGAGGTTTATGCAGGCCAGGTAGTGGGCGAGCATTCCCATGACAACGACTTGGTGATTAATGTAACGAAGTCCAAGAAGCTTACCAATATGCGTGCCAGTGGTTCGGATGATAAGGCACGTCTGATTCCTCCCGTACAGTTCTCTCTTGAGGAGGCACTGGAGTACATCAAGGAAGACGAATACGTGGAAGTTACTCCTAAATCAATGCGTATGCGTAAGGTTATCCTCGATGAGCTTGAGCGTAAACGCGCAAACAAGAACTGATAAACAGAAGAGTTTTAGTTGTTATATATGAAAGGAGTGCCCCGCCGAAAGGTGAGGCACTCCTTGTTTATTGTCGTCATTCAAACGAAAGTCAATCGATGAATTTTACCTTTGCCGCATTACGGGGTTTGGCAGCGGGCGTTTCATCCGGATAGCCGAAAGCGATACAGTAAAGTAGCTGATAGCCTTCCGGAATATCCAGTTTCTTCAGGTATCCGGCAGCAGCCGGAGTAGAGGTCATGAAGCGCGTGGGACCGCCCAAGCAGCAAGAACCGATTCCCATGGACCAGGCTGATAGAATCATATTCTCACCCAGCAGTCCGCAGTCAATCTGCGAAAGGTCATAAGACGGGTCATTGGCAATAAATACTACTGTAGAAGCGTTGCGAAACATGTTCTTGAATTTCGGGTCTTCGGCGGCTTTGGGATTTTCCTTCTTGTAGATTTCCGTAATGCCGTTGATGAAATCCGGGTTATCCACTACACGCACTTCCCACGATTGCTTGTTCTGTCCGTTGGGTGCATTGATACCGCAATCCAGGATAATCTGCATGGTGTCGCGATTCACGGCTTGCGGTTTGTACTGGCGGATGCTGCGGCGTGACATGATGGTTTCAATCACCGCATTCTCTTTGCTTTCATTTGCATTGGCAGCTTGGGCCTCTTTCTGGACCTGGGCACCGCAACTGCAGAGCAGTAACAAACTTGCGCCTGCCAACATCAATCTGATACTTTTCATATTGCTTTATTTGAATAATGGTTTCTGCAAAACTACTAAAACTTTCGGATTATCAATGAGATAGAGATATTAAAAAAGAAAAAAGGCATCTCCCGGAGGAGATACCTTTTTCATATGTTTCTAACTTTATTGTCAGATTAGAGCTTCGGACCAGCAGCAACCAGAGCCTTACCAGCTTCGTTGCCAGTGAACTTAGCGAAGTTCTTGATGAAGCGGCCAGCCAGGTCTTTTGCTTTTTCTTCCCATTGGCAAGCGCATTCGTAAGTATCGCGAGGATCAAGAATCTTCGGATCTACATTAGGCAATTCAGTAGGAACCACGAAGTCGAAGAAAGGAATAACCTTCGTCGGAGCCTTGTCGATAGAACCGTCGAGGATAGCGTCGATGATACCACGAGTATCTTTGATAGAGATACGTTTGCCGCTACCGTTCCAACCAGTGTTAACCAAGTATGCCTTAGCACCAACCTTGTTCATCTTCTTAACCAATTCTTCTGCATATTTAGTAGGATGCAAGCTCAAGAAAGCAGCACCGAAGCAAGCAGAGAATGTCGGAGTCGGTTCAGTGATACCACGTTCTGTACCAGCCAACTTAGCAGTAAAGCCAGACAAGAAGTAGTACTGAGCTTGTTCAGGGTTCAGGATAGATACCGGAGGCAATACACCGAATGCGTCAGCAGACAAGAAAATTACCTGGTGAGCGTGAGGACCCTTAGAAACCGGTTTAACAATGTTATTGATGTGGTAGATAGGATAAGAAACACGAGTGTTTTCTGTTACGCTCTTGTCAGCGAAGTCAATCTTGCCGTCAGCAGCAACTGTAACGTTCTCCAACAGAGCGTCACGCTTGATGGCAGCGTAGATATCGGGTTCGCTTTCTTTATCCAAGTTGATAACCTTAGCGTAGCAACCACCTTCGTAGTTAAATACACCTTCGTCATCCCATCCGTGTTCGTCGTCACCGATCAACAGACGTTTCGGGTCAGTTGACAAGGTAGTCTTACCAGTACCGGACAGACCGAAGAAGATAGCAGAGTCAGTGCCTTCCATATTAGTGTTGGCAGAGCAGTGCATAGAAGCGATACCACGCAACGGGTTCTTGTAGTTCATGATAGAGAACATACCCTTCTTCATTTCACCGCCGTACCAAGTGTTCAAGATAACCTGTTCGTTGGTCTTCAAGTTGAATACAGTAGCTGTTTCAGAGTTCAGACCCAGTTCCTTGTAGTTGTCAACTTTTGCCTTAGAAGCGTTGAATGATACGAAATCGGGTTCTCCGTAGTTAGCCAGTTCTTCAGCAGTCGGGCGGATGAACATGTTAGTTACGAAGTGAGCCTGCCATGCCACTTCCATGATGAAACGTACTTTCATACGAGTAGCGGGGTTGGCACCACAGAAGGTATCAACAACAAACAGACGCTTGCCGCTCAGCTGCTTAACAGCTTTAGCTTTCAAGTCAGCCCAAGCTTCTTCAGAGCAAGGTTTGTTGTCGTTTTTGTATTCTTCAGAAGTCCACCATACAGAATCTTTGCTGGCTTCATTCATTACGAAGAATTTATCTTTAGGAGAACGACCGGTATAGATACCTGTCATTACATTTACAGCACCCAGTTCAGTTACCTGACCTTTTTCAAAACCTTCCAAACCTGGTTTGGTTTCTTCTGCGAACAGTACATCGTAAGACGGGTTGTGGATAATTTCCTTCACGTCTTGGATACCGTACTTGCTTAAATCTAAATTTGCCATTTCTTTTAATGATTTAAAATGTTGGTATTTGGTTTATAATCTCTTTCTTAATCTCTTTTTACCTTTGATTTACAAGGGAAAACGGGTGTAGAAAAAGCTCTTTTTTTCCTGCTTTTCAGCAGGTCCCTTGATTTTTCGCCTACAAAAGTAATACTTTCTTTTTAAAGAAAAGCTCTAATTAGAGAAATTTTTTCTCTAATAGGAAATCTTTTATAAAACCATAACAATATCTGCTAACTGAATGTTGCAAATTGAGTGAAATTCGTTTACTTTGCAGCAGATTTTAATGTGCTAATGTGCTGATATGCCAATGTGCTAATTGCCATGCGGCATTACGTACACCACATTTGCACATTAGCATATTTGCACATTAGCACATTTATAGTTATGAAGGTTATCAACTTTGCCGAGACAAATTCTGTCTTGAACCAATACGTGGCGGAAATTCGTGATGTAGCAGTCCAGGGCGACCGTATGCGTTTCCGCCGTAATATTGAACGCATTGGAGAGATAATGGCGTATGAAATGAGTAAGGAACTGACGTATTCTGTCAAGCAGGTACAGACTCCCTTGGGGGTGGCGTCGGTCAGCACACCCGATGACGAGGTGGTGATTGCCACTGTTTTCCGTGCCGGATTGCCTTTGCATACTGGATTCTTGAATATGTTCGACCATGCCGGGAACGCTTTTGTTTCCGCTTACCGTTATTATAAGGATAAGGAATGCCGTACGGTGGATGTACACATCGAATACATCGCTACTCCGGATTTGTCCAAGAAGACATTATTGATTGTAGACCCGATGCTTGCCACGGGAGAAAGTATGGAATTGGCCTGGAAGGCCTTCGTCACCAAGGGGATGCCGGCCAAGTTGCAGATAGCTTGTGTCATAGCCAGCCAGCAGGGCGTAGAGCATCTGGAAAAGCTGTTCCCTGGAGATGAAGTGACCTTGTGGTGTGCAGCAATCGACCCGGAGATGAACGAGCATTCCTATATCGTTCCCGGGCTGGGAGATGCCGGAGATTTGGCGTTCGGTGACAAGATATAAGGTTCATATATCTTTTCCATCAGCCTTTTCCCAAGTGCGGGCCTATAATGACCCGGTTCATAATAATTGTGGATGTCTTCCGTGTATTCGTTGATACCGGTGAAATCAAACACATTCCGTTTTCCGAAGAAGCGCTTTAGCGTCTTTACGTCGGCAGGGTTTATGTTGACCTGCAGGTAGTCGGGACTGATAATGATTTTCACATCGGTATCATGCTTCCGGCAAATCCACTTTATTTCCTGCAACAAGCTGATTTGCTTTTCCCTGAGCACTTGGGGGGCTTCCCGGTATTTCCCGTCTCTATAATTCTTCATTTTCTCTTTGGTGAATTCTCCTTTCCGGTTTTCCCAGTACTTATCTCCCTCTTCCTTTATCATTTTCTCTCTGGGATTCAGCACATCATTGGTTACCGGGTTTCGGGTGGAGCCATAGGGGTTTATAATCCCTTTCATGTAAGGGCGATAGGTATGGAACAGCTTGTAGTCCAGATAGGGGAAGAGAAAGTTCGGGTAGAAGAAGGCTTGGCAGAATTCCTTCTGAAACTTGAAGTTGCTTATTCCCGATATGGCGGGCGGCAGAATGTTGGAATGTCCGGTCAGGCAGCGGTCGTTGTGCAATGATTCCTTGTCGATAATCAGCAGCAGGTTCTTGATTGTTGCACCTGCCTTGTCCAGTGCCCTCAGCTTCAGGCAGACGGCGGCGAGGCTTTCGGCATTTCCGAATAGCCGTACGGCCCTTCCGCCGTGGAGGTATTTCTCCCATTCATGGCATTGATAAGCCATAGTGCAGGAGTTTCCCATGATATAGGAGTCGATGGGGATGGTATCCCGGTTGTTCAGATACATCTGCCACCCCACGTACCCTTCGTTTAGTACAACCGGGGTTTGGTCGTATCGTTCATAGTTCTTCAGGACCATGAAAGGGTCGTCCAGGAAATAGACTGCCAGTAGGGCTATAAAAGGGATAAAAAGGATAAAGAGCTTTTTCATGAAACGTATGGCTGCGTTCCGTTCGCTGTTTTTCTTCATCATGTGTCTTTATTGTCAAAATTGTAAATATATGAAGCTGTCCGAGTTGAACTGTCCCAGTGTGAAAAGTATTATGGCGAGCAGATAATAGATACTCCATCTTACGGCTGTCGGCTGTCGTCCGAGGGCTTCCAGCAAATCATGCTTGGACATGAAATATTCGTAAACCAATATCAGTACGAGTGCGCTTCCTGCCACAATGCTGTTGTGGTCCGGCATTCCGATGTTCATTTCCTTCCAACTGTAATGTACGCCGAAGGAGAGGTGGCTGATGTAGTGGAACGCTTCGGCCATGGAACTTGCCCGGAAGAATATCAGAGATACAGCAAAAAGTAGGTAGGTCCTTACGACGGATAATGTGGCATATAAGCGGCTTCCCAATTGGGCTTTCAGTCTGCGGTGAAATGCTGTGGTCTTCATCTCGTAGAAAATGATGACACCTTGAATTAGTCCGTAGACAGCGAAGTTCCATCCGGCACCATGCCAGATACCCAGTCCCGTAAAGGTCAGCGCCAGACTTAGAAATACGCCCCATTGTCCCCATCCACGCAGGCTCGAGGACAACGGGAGGTACAGATAGTCGCGTACCCAGAATGAAAGCGACATGTGCCATCGGCGCCAGAAGTCGGCAGTGGTCTGTGCAATGAACGGCCGGTTGAAGTTTGGGCTGAGCTTGAATCCCAGCATGCGCGCTCCTCCCAATGCGATGTCGGTATATCCGGAGAAGTCGGCATACAGCTCTATCGGATATAGGAGGCATGCCATCAGCAATTGCACGCCCGAGGCTGTGTATACCGACCCGAAGACACCGTCTATGTATGGGGCGATGGAGTCAGCCAGTATCAGTTTCTTTATTAGTCCCACGACAATCAATCTCATTCCGTAGACCATGGATGTATAGTCCGTAGCTTTGCAGGACTTCAGTTGGGGGAGCATGTCACTTGCTCTTTCTATGGGACCGGAAAGGAACTTCATGAAGAAGAGCATGTATATCATGAAGTCGGGCAGGCTCTTTTCCGGTTCTTCTTGCCAGTAGATTTCTGTCAGGTACGAAATGGCCTGGAAAGTATAGAAAGAGATTCCCAGTGGAAAGAGAATGTGGCAGTCTGTAAGCCGGTCGGCATACCGGAATGCCAACCAGCTTACAACCAGAAAACACACACCTGAAAAATAAATTCCCTTCATGCCGCTTTCCCGCTTGGCCTGTCCTATCCATTTGCCAAGGTAGAAGGTGGTAAGCGTGAGGATGAGGGCCGTTATCAGAAAAGCGAGGTGGTAGAAGCCTATGAAGAGGCAGCTGGCTGTCAGTAAGGTCGCTTTTCTGAATCGTGAAGGAAGCGTATGGTATAGAATGAAAGTACACGCAAACAGTACGACGAAGTTCAGGGATATGAATGACATTTCTTAGTTGGTTTTGGTTAAAATGGCATGGCAGATGTCTCCCACGTTTTTGAGTTTTACAATATCTCTGAAGGTGAAGCGTACATTGAATTTCTTCTCTATCTTGTTTATCAGTTGCATGTTGGTCAGTGAATCCCATCCTTCTACATCCTGGGCGGTGGTTTCATTGTCAAGTACGATGTTCTCTCTTTTCAGTACCTCCCGAAAGATGAGGCTCATTTCATTCAAAATAGTCTGTGTATCCATTGTCAAGTTTAAATTAGTTCTTGTATTTTCTTTCTGTCTGTTTTGCTACTGGTGTTCAGCGGAAACTGTTCCAGACAATGCATATGCTTGGGAATCATGTAGTAGGGAAGCCTGCTACACAGATATTCCTCTATCTGCTGTTTGTCGAGCTGTTTCTTCTCTACGACGAGATGCAGTTCGCACTGGTTGTCGTTGTCGTATTTGGGAATGACGACTATACGGCATTCACCGTTGAAAAAGTTTTTTGCCACATGTTCAATCTCGCTCAGCTCAATGCGAAACCCTTGTATCTTTATCTGTGAGTCTTTTCGTCCGTAATAAATGATGTCGCCGTCGGCGTCCATTTGGCAGAGGTCTCCTGTTTTGTAGTATACTTTTCCATTGGCGGTCTCTACGAGGCATTCTCCGTTTTTTTCGGGAGCATTCCAGTAGCCGCCCATCACTTGATTGCCGCTAATCCATAGTTCACCGGTTTCTCCGGTAGGCAGCGGGCGGCCGTCTGCATCCATAATCAGGGCATCGATGCCTTCGAAAGGCTTTCCGATGGCGACCATGCCGTTGTGATGCTTGCAGGAGGTGACGGGTATCCGATAGGCAGTGCAGTAGATGGTTCCCTCTGTCGGTCCGTATAGGTTTATGAAAGAGGCATTGGGGACGCATTTTCTGAAAGCACCCAACAGCTCCGCGTCAGATGCCTCGGCAGTAACCACCAGATATCTCAGTGCGGGAAGGTGTATCTCCGGAAAATAGGGACGTAGCAGCTGGAGCAGTGAAGGGGCTACGGCAGCGAAGGTCAGGTCGTATTTTTCCAGAGTTTCAATTACGTTGATGTATTTCACGCCTTCCGGAGAAACGGTGTATATGCAAGCACCCAGCGTCAGCGGATACAGAAAGGATACGATGGAAACGTCGAAAGTGAGTTCGAACATCTGCAGCATCCGGTCGTTCCCGTCCAGTTGCCAGCCGAGGCGGTGATAGGCGGTATAGAAAGCATTCAGGTTGCGGCGGGAGATGGGCACTCCTTTGGGTTCGCCCGTGCTTCCGGAAGTGAAGATAATGTAGGCATTTTCCTCTTCTGCCGTATGGAGGATGTCTTCTGCGGCATGGAACGTGGTGGAGTTCTCTGCCTGCTCTATTTCGGAGGTGCATATCAGTTCCAGATTCCGGGTGTCGAGGTTCAAGACATGGATATTCTCGGTATGCAGCACGAGGCGGATGCCTGCTAAGCCGGCAATTCTGTCATTCCTATGTTTGGGGTAGGAAGGATGGAGGATGACGTATGCCTTTCCGCAAATCAGTGCAGATAGTATGGATGCGTATGTTTCCAGTCTGTTTTCTGCGACGATGCCGATAATTTTGTCTTCTCTGTCCTTGAATAGGGAGGATATTTTCTGTACGCAAGTTGCCAGCTCTCCATAAGTGCAGGCAGTGTCTTCGATGACGAATGCCGGCCGGTCGGCATATTTGCCGAAGGCTTTCACGATGTCGCCAATCAAGTCATTTGAATGTTTTTTCATTTACTCCGTTATGTTATAGTTCAGTTTTTGCGGAAGCGATGTTTATCCGTCGTTCATTAAAGACAGTGGTTTCCTGCAATCTCCCTATCGGGCAATCCTTAAGATTTCTAAAAAGGAAGGATATAGTTCGGAATAAAAGAAACTGAGAGGCAAATACATACTCACCACGGAATTACACGGATTAACATAACTAAAAGTTCTTTATTATCAGAACTCCAAAGATAATCTGTGTTAATCCGTGTAATTCCGTGGTGAGTTATAGTACACTCTCCGGGCAGAATGGGTTTGCAAACAAAGTCCTTATTTTGCCCAGAACAGTTTGTGGTAGTAAGTGTCTTCGGCTGACACCTCTTTATAGTAGGGATTGTAGTTGACTTCCGTATTCGGGTATCTCCAGCGGTTCGGCACATTTGTGATGGTACCGGCCACTTCGGGGAAGACCAAGCCGGACGGATAACCGGTACGTCGGATGTCACTCCATGCCTCGCGACTGGCCAGGAAACCGAAATGCAGCCACTTTTGGGTAATGATAGCATCCAGCTTGTCTGCATATTCCGTGCTGTTCCATTTGGCAGCAGCGAAAGAGGCTGTTTCTTCGGCAGTGGGGGCATCATACCGGCGTGCGTTTTCACCCGTACTTACCGAATCGTAATAGTAGTAAAGCGTGATGGACTGGCCGACAGCCTTTTTGAACTCTTCTTCCGCTTTCGCTTCATTCTTTGCCACTCCATACCCCATTTCATAGGCTTCCGCTTTCAGGAAATGGATTTCGGGTGAGGCCATTATCAGCATGTCGAATTTATCGTTTTCCCAAAAGAAACCTTTCTGCGTGATTTGTGAGAAACCGGTGTTGCTGGTATTGACTTCGTCTTGTGCCTGCGAGTTGTAATATTCCGTCAGCTCATCCGCCACGGTGAGGTCTGTGCCCAGATAACGGTGCTCGTCCAATTGACCGGTGTTTTGGTTGGTAATCTTCACGGGATTGAAGTTGAGCAGGATGCGCGGGTCGTCTTCTCCTTTCACATAAACGCCGCTCAGTGGGTCATTGCTGGTCATATCATAGTTGCCATGGCCCAGCATGCGGTCGATGATGGCGCCCGAAGCGAGTCGGTTGGTTACCCAGTCACCCAGTCCGTGGCCTGCGGTGAAGTTCAGTTGCCCAGACTTCTGGTTGACAATGAGAATGTTGTTTTCTTGTTCCTCTATCAACGGATAGGCCGACGGATTTTCCAGGATTTCCTTGATGGCGGTACGGCCTTCCGCCTGCAAGTCTCCCTGCGCGGCTACGCGCAGGGCAAGGCGTAGGCGCAAGGAGTTTGCATAACGTTCCCATTTGTCCATGTCCCCGTTGTTGATAAAGTCTTGTGTATTGAAGTTCCTCGGTGTGGGGATGGAGCGGAACCGCGGAGCAATTTCTTTGAGCTCGTCAAGAATGGTTTTATATATATTCTCGGCCTTGTCATAGTGAGCATACGATTTACCTACATCGTTGGTAAGCGGCAGCGTGCAAGCTTCCGAGAAAGGCATATCCCCGAAAACGTCCACTGTGGCGGCAAAGAAATCGTACAACTGTACTTTGGCGGCAAGATAGAATGCCTCGTCCTGGGCTTGTTCTGCCGCGCTTTCTTCCTCGTAGAGAGATTCCAGCTTACGGAACTGGGCCAGTGCCGAATACACATTGTCCCACTGTCCGTCAATAGCGGGTATATAGCCGGGGGTATACATATCCGTAGTGTTGGAGTAGCCGAAGGTTTGTGCATACTTGCCCGTAAACTGTGAATCGAATCCGAAGAACCGGTTGTATTCGTAAACATCATAGTCCTTTACTTTTTGGAAGACTCCTACCATCAGATTACTGATGGTGACTTGGGTTACTTTGGAGGGGTCTTCGTATTTGCTGTCGAAGTCATAATCCGTACAGCCTGATGTTGTCAAGAGGAATGCTCCCAATGAAACAAGAGATAATATCTTTGTCTTTTTCATACTCTTTGTTGTTTTTTGGATGGTTGTTTTGTCAGAAACTTGCACGAAGTGAAACACCGAAACTGCGGGTAGCTGTGGTAGAACTTCCCACGGTAGCCTGGTTGGCCCAGGATGTTCCGACGGACGACTCCGCATCGTAGTTTTTCAGTGCTTTGTAGAAGTAGAAGAGATTACGTCCGAAGACCGACACACTCAGCCGGCCCAGTCCCAGTTTGGAGATCATCTTTTCGGGAAATTGGTAGCCGATGGTCAATTCACGCAGTTTGACATAAGAATTGTCGAATACCGAATGGCGGTATGTCAGCTGTTCGGCCTCCGTTCCCCAATTATAGGTGGTGTTGTAGTAATAGCCTGCCGGAATGATACGTGTGTTTCTTTCGCCAGTGGAGGCCACTACACCCGGAAGAATGATGCCGTCGTGGTAGATTATCTCTCCGTTGGGGCCGGCACCCGTGGAAGGGTCTACTTGTACCGGAATTCCGCTGGAATTGTTGTCGCCCGGATAGTAATAGGATAGTCCGCCGTGTTCCGTATCACGGTACTTTAGGGATTCGGGTGTCAGACCCACTGCGGTGGCATATTGGTTCATTTCGTTGATGACATCTCCTCCGATGCGGAAGTCGATACTGAAATCGAGGAATACATTCTTGTAGGAGAAAGAGTTGAATAGACCTCCTACGCCTGCTGGATTGATGTTGCCGACTTTCTGCAATTCGGTTTGGTTGAGGTAAAGACCTTTATCGGAAACGAGGTACTCACCGTTTTCGTTCACCTGGGGAACCTGCGCATAGATGTCACCCATTGGCTGGCCTTCCACAGCTTGTATTTTTATTCCACTGCCTCCGGAGTTGAGTATTTCCAGATAGGGCACTCCATCGGCCAGTTTCACCACTTTGTTCTTATATACACCATAGTTGGCTGTCAGGTCCCAGCGGAAATCTCTGGTCAGTATGGGAGTGGCACTGATTGATATATCCCAGCCGTGGTTGGCTACCTCGCCCACATTCATCAACACATTCTTTACGCCTGATGTGGAAGGTTGCGGCGTGGAGAGTATCTGGTCCTTTACACGGTTGTTGTAGTAGGATATATCTATACCCAACCGGTTGTTTAAAAACTTGCTTTCCAGACCTATCTCGTATTCGTACTTCTTTTCCGGACGGATATCTGCATTCCCCCATGAAGAGGGAATGGTGTTCCAGGTGAATCCGTTGTCTGAACCTTGCTCGTAGACGATATTGGCGGTATAGGTTTCAGGAGCATTTCCTACGATACCGTATGAGAGGCGCAGTTTTCCATAGTTCCACCATGACGGCATGTGGAAGGCTTGGGTGAAGAGGAAACTCAGATTAGCGGAAGGATAGAAAAAGCTCTGGTCTTTTAGGGTAGACGAGCGTTCCTGGCGTCCGGTCAGTTCAAGGAATAGATAGTTGTCCCATCCCAGGCTCAGTGTACCCATATAGCCGGTTTTCAGTAGTTCCATACGTTGCAGGGTACTGCTTGGCGTGTAGCGGCTGGCATTGAGGTCGAACCAGTTTTCCGTGACAAGCCCGCCATTGGTGGAGACCCTCATATTGTTCATATTTTCGTAGCGTCCGGTCCAGCCTACGGTGGCGGCAATGTCGAAGCGGTTGATATTATAGTTGAAGTTCAACATAACATCTCCATAGACAATGTCGTAACGGCGGTTGATGGACTGGAAGCTACCGTTGGGGTCGTATAGGGAATTGGGTTGTTCGCTTTCATATTTCAGTGTTTGCTTCACATCTGTGATATCAGTTGAAACCTGGGCGCGCAGACTCAGCCAGTTGGTTATCTGCCAGGTGGGGCGAATTATACCGATGAGCCGATTCTCTGTCTCGTCGCTATGGTGATGGTACATATTCCACAGCATGTTGTTCACTCCGGTGGCGTAACTGGGGTCGTAGGCCCATGATTCCTCAGGAGTCAGCGTGGCGTTTCCTCCGACAAAGGTATTACGGTATCCCAGACTGGTGACGTAGCTTTGTTTCAGATAGGGAATGTCCAGGAAGGTGGAGAACATGTTGCCGAAACCGCTGTATAGGTTGAGCGAGGTTTGCGGACGGTCTTCTACATTCTGTACGATGTAGTTAAGGGAGTATTCCAGTTTCAGCGGTTTCGCCAGTTGATACGAACCGGTCAGCTTGAAGTTGTGTTTGGTGAAGCTTCCGGTCAAGGCATTGGGAATCTCGTCCATGAATGTGTAGGAGAAGCGGTTGCTGGTGGTTTCCGTCCCTTGTGAGATGGCGAGATTGTAAGTCTGGGTCCAGCCGGTGCGAAACAACTCTTTCCACGGGTTGTCGGTCAGTGCCTGGTAGGGGCGCATCTTCCCGTCCCAGTAAAGTACCTCGCTACCGTCGTATTTCGGGCCGAAGGACAAGGTGGTGGAACGGAGGCTTTTGTAGCTTTGTCCGTTTAGGGTTCTCTGATAGAAGCCTCCCGTCTGTTTCTCATAATCGCTGTATGCGGTGTTGTAGGTTCCCGGCCCGTATACGGTCTGTACTTTTGGCAGATAAGCCGGTAAGTTTGCCATGACTTGGGCATTGAAGTCCACCGTCAGCTTGCCACTTTTGGCGCGTTTGCTGGTGATGACTACCGCACCGTTTGCAGCCTCCGAGCCGTAGAGAGCTGTGGCGGAAGCTCCTTTCAGAATACTGAGGCTCTCGATGTCCTCTGGGTTGATGTCTACCAGACCATTGGAACGGATTTGTCCGTCGTTGCCAAATTCAGCGAAGTCCGTGCTTTTGCCCGTGCCGCCGTTGCGGATGGGTACCCCGTCCAGAATGATGAGTGGCTGGTTATTTCCAGTGATAGAGGTCAGGCCGCGTACGTTGATGGAGACAGCTCCGGCAGAACCGCCCTGTGTTTGTGTAATGCGGACTCCCGGTGCTTTACCGTACATGGCAGAGGCAAAATTGGGTGCTCCTGCCTTTACCAATTCGTCTGCACTGATGGTACTGATGGCATAACCGACACGTTTCGTATCTTTTTTGATACCCATTGCCGTTACTACGACTTCTTTCAGTTGCTGGGTATCTTCGCTGAGTGTAATCTTCAGGTCGCCTTGCTTTTTTCGTTTTGCCAGGTTTATCTCCCGGGTGGCATAGCCCATGTAAGCGATAGAGAGTGTTGCATCTGCAGGAACGGTCAGTGTGAAGTTGCCGTCCACATCGGTAATGACGCCGTTGTTGGTACCTTTCTGTATGACGCTGGCACCGATAAGCGGTTCTCCTGTTACATCTCTCACAATGCCTTTAATGGTTCGGTTTTCTTGTGCGAAGGCTGTTCCGGTGAAAAGAAATGCTAATAACCAACTTGCAATAATCAAACTTTTTTGGAAGTGCGACACTGAATGTGGAATGTCACACCGTTTTCTCATCCTGATTTTCATACTACTGAAAAATAATTGATTTATCTTATTATAAATATTACGTCCTTTCGGCGGATATTTTAGCAAGAGATATGCCAAACGAAAGGCAAGCTATCCTTTCAAGGATGAATAATGTTGATAATCAATCGTTTATTTTTAATTGGGAAAAGGGAAGTTCGGGTGTTTGTGGTGTGGAGATGTGGAAAAAATCCACAGTAGGTATTCCACAATTTCCTTCTCTTCCCTTGAAGTCTTGTTGTCGGCCCTTATTGGTAGCCTTGTTCGTCGGAGGTATGTTCTATCGCTGTAATAAAATCTGGTGCAGTTGCAGTGGTTGCATTTTCTTTTCAGGGTGGGAGTGCTTTTGACCTTTATCTGGGAAGGATTACTCGAACGAAGGAACCATCAGCCTGCGGTTTGTGAGAGAAAGGATAGGTAGGTACTCTTACTTTTGGGAAATTAATATCATGTTTGCACCTTATTTGTTTCGTGCAAACATAATATTAATAAGAAATGATACAAGCTATTAATATTGCAACTCAAAAGTGTGGAAGCAAAATGCGCTTCCATACTTTTGAGTTGCTTCCACAGCATCTGAAATGCCGTTGGATAAGAAATTTCGGCAGATGAGTGGAAGTGTGGAAGCAACTTATGCAAAAATCTTAGTGGTTTATTTTACTTCCCACGTATCGTTCGTCATCAATAACTCCTCGAAGTTGTGATACTTCTTCTTGGCAGACACCTCTTCGATTTGTTCATGAACGGCATCGTCGTAAGTAGGAGCTTCCACATCGCGGATAACACCGAGTGCAATCGGGAAGTCGGGACCTTCCATTAGGGCAAGCTTTAGTTGCAGGGTGTTGTCCATGCAGTGGGCATCGTGGATGAGGATATCCTTCTCTGTAATGCCGTTCTCACCGAGTTTCACGACTTTCAGACCAAAGCCTTCCTGCATCAGGCCGTATTCGTTGTTCTCGCCGAAGAACATCGGTTCGCCATGTTTCAGGTAGATGGCATTCTTGGAGCGGTCTTCCTTTTTGGCTACGGAGTCATGCGTACCGTTATTGAAGATAACGCAGTTTTGCAGAATCTCGCAAACGGAAGCCCCTTTGTGAGCCATGGCTGCCTTCAATATTTCCACTGTCCCCGGAGCATCGGTAGCTACCGCGCGGGCAAAGAAACGGCCACGGGCACCGAAACAAAGCTCTGCCGGGTGGAATGGATCTTCTACCGTACCGTAGGGAGACGACTTGCTGACGAAACCACGCGGAGAGGTCGGGGAATATTGACCTTTGGTCAGACCGTAGATGCGGTTGTTCAGCAGAATCATGTTCAGGTCGATATTACGGCGTACGGCGTGGATGAAGTGATTACCGCCGATGGCCAGACCGTCACCGTCGCCGGAGATTTGCCATACCGTCAGGTTGGGATTGGCAACCTTGGCACCTGTAGAGATGGCAGCAGCACGTCCGTGGATGGTCTGCATCGCATACGTATTCATATAATAGGGCAGACGGCTGGAGCAGCCGATACCTGAGATGACGGCATTCTCCCAAGGAGCTTTGCCGATTTCTGCCATTGCTTTGTGCAGTGAGGCCAGAAAGAAGTGGTCACCACAACCCGGACACCAACGAGGTTGTCCTTTTTTATAGTCTTTTGCTGTATATTCGCACATAATCTTTTTAAATTGATAGTTGATAATTGATAGTTGATAATTGGTGGTTGGTCATTGATAATCCGCATATTACGCATGGTTATTATCAATAGTTAACAGTCAATTGTCAATTAATTTATTGAACGCTGCCACCAGCTCGGCAACGACGAACGGCTGTCCTTTGACTTCGTTGAACTGGTACGGGGTGAAGTTGTCTATCTTCATACGTAGATAACCGGCAAATTGTCCGAGGTTTTGTTCGGCAACTACCACCTTCTTGTACTTCTTCAGAACAGCCTCCGTGTTCTTGGGGAGTGGGTTTAGATAAGTGAAGTGGGCGAGGGCAACCTTCTTGCCTGCCTTCTTCATCTCTTCCATGGCCGAATACAAGTGGCCGTATGTACCGCCGAAACCGACAATCAGCAAATCGGCATCGTCTGCACAGCCTTGCACTTCTACATCAGGTACGGGGATTTTGGCCACCTTCTCGGCACGTAGGTGGCACATCAAGTTATGGTTTTCGGGATCGGTGGAGATGGCACCGGTATTGCTGTCTTTCTCCAGACCTCCGAGGATGTGCATATAGCCTTCTTGTCCAGGGATGGCCCAGTAGCGGACACCCGTTTCAGGATTGCGTTTGTACGGAGTATAGTTGTCCTTCATTTCGGGAGTCACATAGGGAGGAGTGATGGCGGGATAGTCTGCCAGTTTGGGCAGCTTCCAGGCGCCGGAACCATTGGCAACAAAGCCGTCGGTCAGCAATACGACCGGAGTCATGTGTTCCAATGCAATCTTGCTTGCCATGTAGGCTGCATCGAAACAGTTTGTGGGTGAAGAGGCAGCGATGACGGGCATTGGGCTTTCACCGTTGCGGCCGAACAGTGCTTGTAACAAGTCTGTCTGCTCTGACTTGGTGGGCAGACCGGTAGAAGGGCCGCCACGTTGCACGTCGAGCACAACCAGCGGAAGTTCTGTAATGACTGCCAGGTTCATGGCTTCCGATTTCAGACAGACACCGGGACCTGAAGTGGAGGTCACAGCCAGCGCGCCTGCAAAAGCGGCGCCGATAGAAGTGGCGCAACCGGAAATTTCGTCTTCACACTGCACGGTCATCACGCCCAGAGACTTGTGCTTAGAGAGTTCGTGCAGTACATCGGTTGCCGGAGTAATGGGATAGGAGCCGAGGAACAGCTTCAGGCCAGCCTTTTCAGCTGCGGCGATGAAGCCGTAAGCAGTAGCTTTGTTACCCGTGATATCCATGTATCTGCCGGGAACGGTGGTTTTACTTTCAATCTTATATGTGTGGGCTACGGAAGCATGGGTGTTGTGTCCGTAATCATATCCTGCATGTATAACCTTGATGTTTGCCTCGGCAATTTCGGGCTTTTTGGCGAATTTCTCGCGGATGAAATCTTCGGCTATCTTTAGGTCGCGGTTGAACAGCCAACATACCAGACCTACTGCAAACATGTTGCGGCATTTCAGCATGGATTTGTTGTCCATTCCGGTGTCGGCAAGGCAGTCTTTCACCATCTTTGAGATGGGGGCGGCGATGACATCCTGCTTAATACCCATTTCCTCTATCGGATTATCGGTCTTGAAAGCCGCCTTTTCCAGGTCTGATTTCTGAAAAGCGTCTGTATCGATAATGATACAAGCAGTGGATTTAGCAAACTTATATTGGGTTTTCAGTGCGGCGGCGTTCATCGCTACCAATACGTCGCATTTGTCACCCGGGGTATAGACTTTCTCAGCACCGATATGTACTTGGAAACCGGAAACACCGGTAAGTGAACCTTGCGGGGCGCGGATATCTGCCGGATAGTCGGGGAATGTACTGATATCATTGCCCACGGTAGCCGAAACTGTTGAAAAGATGTTGCCGGCGAGCTGCATACCATCGCCGGAGTCTCCGGAGAAGCGGACTACCACTTGCTCCAGTTCTTTGACCATCATGTCGTTTGCCATAACTTACGAATTACTATAGATTAATTTTTGGGGGTTACTGTATTCTATCACTGACCGACAAATTTCGTAAAGTTAATCGGATTAACAAAACTTTTTTCGGAAAATCGACAGAATACATTATCTTTGCATTCGCAATCTACTGCAATATGCAGAATCTATGCAAAAGGTCTTGTAGTTCAACGGATAGAATAGAAGTTTCCTAACGGGCTGACCGTGCGTTCTTATATTTGCCTTGGTAGTTCAACGGATAGAATAGATGTTTCCTAAACATTAGATAGGGGTTCGATTCCCCTCCGAGGTACGAACATTCCATTTGAATACGATAATGGAACACCATGCTGGAATACCAGTATGGAATACCATATCGGCATTATTCATTAATAATATCAAATGGTATGCAACAGACATTCATCAAAGAACTGCAAGGCAATTTTTATCTAAGAACTCCTAAGCGAGAAAAGCCCACTCCTATTTATTATGTTATAGTAATGAATGGCAAGAAACACCGTTTTGCCACTGGGGTCAAGGTATATCCAGACCATTGGAATACCAAAAAGCAAGAAGCATATATAAGTGTACGTTTAAGCGAATTAGACAACAAGAACAATTCTATAGCAAATGAAAAAATAGCAGAGTTGAAAAGCCGTTTCTCTGAATTTAAAAACTACCTTTGTGAATGTCCTGACGAGATAGACAATAGCGATGTTTTATTAAAACAATATATATATAAGAAGAAAGAGATTAAGACTATGGATTGCATAGCATTTCTTAACAATCAGCTAGCATCATATAATGGTGCATCTGCAAGTACCAAGAAAGACTATTCAAATGGCATTAAGAATTTGGATAGATATATGAAAGAGGGACACGCAATATCTTCCTTTGATGAGATGGATAAGAAGTACGTGAAAGGTTTTTATGAGTTTCTAAGGAAAATAGATGACGCTCCAACGAAAGACGGGCACTTGTCGTTGAACTATATCAATAAGCAAATATCTCAATTATCTACAATGCTTAATAAGTTTGCAGTAGAAAATGATGTTATGAAATTGCAAACATTGAATGACTGGAATTATAAGGTGTGGACTATAAAAGATAAAGCCACTAAAAATATAGATGAGATAGCATTAAGGGATGATGAAGTTTTACTCTTGTGGGATTATTGGCATAATATTAGTGATGCCAAATATAAAGATACATTGGCGTTATTTTTATTAGAATGTCTGACTGGGCAAAGATATAGCGATATAGATAAAGTTCTAAAAGATATTGAAGTGCAAAATAATACAATGTCTATGCAATTAGTCCAAGGTAAAACAGCCAAAAAGGTGGAATTTGATATTGTATTTGAGCTTACTAAAGAAATACTGGCTGAATATAAAAATAGAGAACCTCAGAAAGTTACAGTTGATTATTTCAATAAGCTATTAAAAAAAAATAGCAAAGGCAGCAGGTATCAAAGGGAAGCAACTAGTAACAAGACATAGCGGTGAGAATACGAATGTTAAAGTTGAAGAAAAAGAGCGTTATGAATGTATAAAGTCCCATACTGGAAGAAGAACATTTATAACTCTGTTGAAACTTAGAGGGTGGGATAATCGGAAGATACAAACATATTCGGGGCACGAAACAATAGATATGGTAGAGCATTACACAAAGATTGTAAGCCCTAAAGACTATAAGATATTTAAAGACACAATAAGGAATAACCCTGATAAGATTCTTAGGTATGCTGATGAAGAAGATAATCAAAAGTTATTTGAAGGGTATGCAGAAGTGAAGAAAGACAAGACGAAAGTGCTTGATTACTTATTTGGTATAAATAAGATACTCCAAATCAAAGATATGCAGAGCAATGGAATAGATATATATCAGCTGGATGAAATGAAGCAAAATTATATCAACCAATAAAGAAATACTTCTAAATTGAATGAAATAGCTGAAAACTTGAAAGGATAAAGAAAATGCCATAAAAGAACATCTGGATAAAATAGATTCTTTAGTTTGGAATATTGCATATTCCTATAAAGATGCAGAGCTTTGGCAGAAATACGAATACAAGAAACTGAAATTGAATATTATAGATAAAATATATACCAAAGAAGAGATTGAATATATATGGTTGGTGGAAGACAATGAAGCAGATAATAATAGTATTGACAAAATGATAGAAGAATATGAAAAAGGGAAATAGCGTATTTTGAAAATAGGTCTTTACAAAGTTATCATGTCAAATAAATAGTCTGTAGTCTGAAAAGATTGCAGACTTTTCTGTTATTTTGCAATATAACTAATAATGAATGCACCATGCCAGAAAAAAAACTATACCAGATAGAGGAACTTCCAGATTTGAAAGTTAATTGGACTGAAAGCTACAAATGCCTAGATGAGCCACTATTAGAATATGTGTGGGAAGTAGCTAATCACTTCCTGCCTAGTTATGAAGAAACAGATAATGGAATGATGCCAATAGAATCTATAGCACCTGCCATATTTGCCAATAGATATTTTGAGAGGAATCTTACCATAGAAGAAAGGTACGAGAGAGCCAAAAGAATGCAAACTTTCAAAGGAACTTTGGAAGAATACAAGAAACGAGAATACAGAAAGCTGGATGATTCTTTCAAAGAGAAGTTTCTAACCAATGAAGATTTACAGAATACCATTGAAGCGTATAAGCTAGATGTTAGCAAGTTTTGGTATCTGCTTCTGTTCATATATGATTTTATAGAGGATATTGGTACAAACGCACCTATTATAGATAAGTCCGTACTTGAAGACTTTGCCGCTTTTCTAGTTAATTTGTGTGATGCGTCAAGTATTACTTTGAAGCAAGGCAACAGAAAGAGTTACTATACGGAAAGAGAAGATTTACTAAATATCATTCAAATTGCAGTCTGTCATTTTAGCGAAGCATACGGCAAGATTGTAAATGGGGAACAAGACAAAGAAACAAAAATCAAACAATTAAAAGAGCTAGGATTAAAAGGTTTTATAGACAACAGTTTGTTATCACAAATGAACTTCAAAGATAAGTTCTGTCTTGACATATCTTATAAGAAATGGAAATTTACGGATATGTTTCTGTTCTTCATTGAGAGAAGAAAGGCTACCACCATACCCCATAAAAAGGTAAAGGTATCTAAAGACAAGATGATGCTTGTTTCAAGGCTTATCTATACAGTAGGCTATGATGGCAAGAGATATAATGAAGAATACGATTCGGAGGGCAACAAGAACAGAATGTTATCCAACCTCCTTAGAAGATACAAGAACGAGAAATTTCCGTCTGTCATAGCCAATAACTACATGGTAGTTTCCTAGAACAACACATATAAAATCATAGCAAAAATGCGTACTGAAAGGATTTTCCATTTTTTGGTACGCACTTTTTTTGCGTACTGGAAAGGGTATGTTTTCTACACACATTGGCATTTAGGTAAAATAGCTTTGTTACCCGTCATTTCCACTCTACCTTTGCATCATCAAAAAAATAATAACGGCGTGCCAGAAGCCACTATAAATCCGTAGGGCAGCGGTAATAAATTATGAAACAAGAAATTATTACATTAACTGAATTGAATGAAAAAGGTATCAAAGTAGCAAGACTAGCTGGAAACAGAGATTTTTCTGAAAAGAATATTAAGGAGAAGAAGAAGTCTTTAAAAAAATGTGGAATGCTTTCGGCAGCTATCATCATAAGTGCCAAAAAAGCACTTGATGAGGGGCTGGAGGTCGTGGACTTTGAAACAGGTAAAGCAATTACCTATGAGAATGCAGACAAATATGTGGTATTGGTGGATGCAAACCATAGATTTAAGGCATACTTGGAACTGCGGAAGTCTGACGATGAGTATAAGGGTGATTTTTATGTTATGTACCCTTTACAAGAGAATATTTCCATTGCAGAAATGTTGGCAGAAATAAATGTCGCAACAGACCCATGGAAATCAGCCGATTATGGAAAGGGGGCAGCAATGGTTATTAAAGAAAAATTGCCACTGCTGGAAGCAATAAACGAGCTAACAGCGAAAGGGTATTCATTAGATTCTACTGTAAAGTGGCTTACCTTTAGCAATAAGGTTACTAAAAGCGTTCTAGCTAATGCCATGAACGGGCAAATATCAGAAACCCTCCGAAAGGAGAATGGAATAGAAAGAGGACGGAGGTTAATAGCCGCTGCAAAAAAATCTTTTGCCGAAGATTTTCTGAAAAGTAGGAATCTGCCGGACTGGATAATCAGTAAGGCTGATGACTTTGAGGGTAGCAAAGCTGAATTTGAAGAACAGATGTCTGATTTTCTTGGTAATATAGATAGGGAAAGAGCTACTGATATAGAGAAAACAAAAGGTACAAGAGGCGGAGATACTAAGGAAGCCATCATAAATAGAAAACTCAATGCTCTATGGAGCAAAAAGGCAGCTTAAAAACTGTTCCAGATAAAGAAGAAAGTCTGTTGTCAATGGTGCAATGGACTTTTTCATTTATAGGGGATTCACGATAATCATTACGTTAAAATGAGTTCACAAGGGCAGCAGGATAACTGACTGCCTTTTTTTATTGCCGTTTTTTATCTACTAGGCAAGTTATATAGCACCTACTTCGACATATCCGCTAGTCGCTAATATACAGATGTTTAACTATCTATTCCGAATATCGCCTATCTGTCAATAGCCATAAATATAAACTATTGTCAAAAGAACTACATAAAGTCACTATTCTTGTCTGTTAGCTTGCTGACAGAAGAAAATAACGGCAATATGGCGATATAGGTAAGTTGTCTATAGAAAGTGTTCCTTTGATTAGGTACACCGCCCAGAGGTGAGTATAATCGTACATAGATAAAAAGATAGGAATTACCACGGGCAGAGGTATAACCAGAACTGCCCAGAGTAATTCAAGCACTATAGATTTTACAGTATATAATGAAACTAACATTGAATCATGGAGTATTACACGTTTGAACAATTAAAGGAAATGGCTTTCAAGGATGGCATTACCGGCAATAAGGTAGCCGTTGGTATATGGGCTAAAATGAACGGCTTTCTAAAGAAAAAGAAGCAGGTAAACAAGCGTAGAATTACATTCTACTTTAAACTGGATGATTGGCAACCTCATAATGTATGACTGCCAAAGCCTTTCTGTAAGGCAGCATCAAAAACGGTACATAGTACCTATTCCGGCATACATGGTTAGCCAGATAACACAAGGAAGTAAATTACAGATATTTTTTAAAGATAGTCTTAGTGAAGTGGTACTAAGGAAAAATGAACCGTAGTCTATGGGAAATTTGACACCAAGTATAGGGGAAAAATGATACTCTATACATTACTACAATACTAACATTACAACTTAGATAATTCAGTGCTTCGCACTTCATTATCAAATTTCTAGCTTTCGTAGATAAGTAACTAATGATAAAAACGTAACATTATGATGATATACAACAACAGACTGTTCAATACCAGAAAGGAATTGAAACGGTATCTAGGTGGAACACGCAAATACAACAAGGCTCTGAAAAACGGAGAGATTTATAACATATATCAAGAAGAATCAAATAACCAACCGTTTGCGCACAATGGAACAACAATATACGACACTGACAAAAGACATTAATAATATAGATAATATGGATGCCATAGTATATGCCTATATAAAATCAAGGATGAATTATAAAACTTCCATTGCGGATAATGTTACAGAAAAGGAGATTTCCGAAAAACTAGGCATATCATTAAGCACAGTAAAAAGAATCGTTTCAAGGATAAAGAATAATAAGAATCTTATTGATAAAGTGGTAATTAATAATGTAATAGCAGAGAGAAGCTACAAAACGTACAACAAATATTATATGGCAAAATGTAATGAGAACTTCTTCTATATTTATAACAGTTTCTTTAATGATGATATGAACATAGCAAAAGCCAGTGAACGAACTAAATTAAAGAACTTCTTGCTTAAATTAAAGACAATATGTAAAAAGGAAACGAACAAGTATATAAGTGAAAATCCGCATCTGGATGGGCTTAACAAAACGGAACTTTCTAAAAAACTGGGCATTGATACAAAGACATTAAATAAATATCTGGAAATGGCAGTCAATGCAGGACAGATAAAATATATAACTAATGGCTTGCTGATACTGAACAAGTCCATTATTCCAGATTTTAAGAAAGATGATACAGATACAAGAATCTATCATATTATTTATGACTGGTGTATTGATAACGGTGTTGTTCCACCAGACAGAAACGATGAAATAAAAATAATGGAAGATGGCAGTGTCAGAAGAAGAAACAGATTGCTTGTTGAAATAACTGGAAAGCTAGGTTATATGAAAGATGAAGATATAAGGAGTTTACTAACTAATAGAATAACTTCCGAAGAAATAACTTTGGAATATATAGCTAAAGTGCTGAATATAAATAACAAGAAGAAAGAAGAGATAGAGTATTCCGTCATACTTGACTAAACTAACTAATCACCTACATTCAGTTTAGCTGAAAGTCAAGAGAGCAGATATATAAGGTACTTAATACAGAAATCCCCCTCCCTATCTAGCCAGTGACCTAAAATATATAAGAGTGCCTGCCTTTACGGTGTACAACCCAATTAGTCCCCCCTCTGTACATTGATATAAAAAAGAATTATTAATCATTTAAACTTTTATCAATATGAATAATTTAGTTATCATGCCAACAGAGAGAAAAACTTTGAATTTAGGTGAGTATGCAGAAGAAGCCACTATAATTGTGGAAGAAACTGCAAAGCCTAGTGTTACCTTTTTGGAAGCAAATACAGATTCTATCACACTGGAAGAACTTGCAAACAAATGTGTTGTGCCTACTTGGGCTAACTTGGAATCAACCATTTCACACCAAGACTTTGTTTCTTGTGTGCATGAAGCTGCAAATTCATTCTATGCAGGTGAAAAGGTGAACTTTCCAGAAATAAGAGTTTCACACATAGTACGTGGCAGAATACCGTCCGCACTAGGTAAGAAAGCAAGTGAACTGTTGGAATGTGAAAAGACACAATTCTATCAAAGACTTGCATTTGCTTTTACTGTTCCCACCATTTTTGAAACAATAAGAGGGCAAAAACTAGAATTGTGCATAGGTGGGGTAAGAAATTACAGTGACTTGAATCTGTACCGTTCTTCCAAAGGCTTAGAAAAGTTTTCCGTCTTTATTGGCTGGAGAATGAGAATTTGCTCTAATCAGATTCTTACTGGTGAGGGTGTGAGGTTCAACATGGAAGTAACCAATATCAATGAACTTTACAGAAATGTACTGGAATTGCTCAACAGCTTCAATGCAGCCAAAGAAATACATTTGATGCAGACATTATCAGATACTTATTTATCTGAAACACAGTTTGCACAAGTGGTAGGCAGAATGAGAATGTACCAAGCACTTTCACCAGCAAGACAGAAAGCAATACCAAGACTTTTAATCACTGACAGCCAAATAAATAGTGTGTGCCGTGATTATTACACAAATGAAGTGTTTGGAGTGAAAGACAATGCCATATCTCTTTTTGATTTTCACAATTTGCTCACACAATCAAACAAAAACAGCTACATAGACAGCTATTTACAACGTGGGGTAAATGCTACAGAGGTAAGTGTTGGACTGAACAATGTATTACAAGGACTGGATAATAAATATTCTTGGTTCTTGGGCTAAACTAACTGAAAGGGCATCTATTTAATAGGTGTCCTTTCTTTTTCAATAACTTTAAAAATACTACAGAATGGAAGATAATGGAAAACTAGTATTATGGGGTACGTTGGTAGTTCTACTACTAATAATAATTGGTATTATCAATCCCTTTTTTGCTGATACTGATTATTGCAATCTTTACTTATTTGCAATCATAAATACTCACTAATATACAAAGTGAATGTTTTGCTATAAATCAACATATTAGCTAATAGGCTAGTATGTTGGTAATGGTGAAATATTCACTTTTATTTATTTACATATAAAACAGAACATTATGAGTTTAAAATATTCAAGCACTACAGCAGATTATCTAGTTTGGTCTGATGCAATGAATTTAATAAGGAAATTGGCTAAAGATGGAAATTACAAAATTTCACTTCTTATAGCTTTGGGGTGTTTCACAGGGTTGAGAATATCAGATATTCTTTCCTTACACTGGCAACAGATATTAAATACCAGTGAATTTACAGTAATAGAGAAAAAGACAAATAAGGTGAGAACTATTAGGATAAATGCCCAACTTGGGCAGCACATTAAAGAATGTTATGAACAGATAAAGCCTATAGGAATTAACTCACCTATTTTAGTGAGCCAAAAAGGAACTGTTTTCACTATCCAGAGAATCAATGTGATACTAAAAGAGGTGAAAAAGAGGTACAAACTACGTTTAGGCAATTTCAGTTGCCATTCCCTTAGAAAGACTTTTGGCAGACAAGTTTATAATATGAACAGTGACAATTCAGAACTAGCCTTAGTCAAACTGATGGAACTGTTTAATCATTCCAGTGTAACTATAACTAAAAGATACTTAGGTTTAAGGCAGGAAGAACTGTTAAATACTTATGACTGCCTAAGTTTCTAATCTGTTGGAATGTGACAAAGTTTGAAATTTCTGGACTATTTACAGAAATAGAAAGTTTTGTCACATTCTGATAGTCCTATGCAATCCAGTTCCGAAATGAAGTGGAAACTGTCTTTTAAAAAAGGCATGGTACGGCTTGTAGTTTATGATATGTGCATTTTTCGAGAACTACTAATAAGGTTTGAATGGTCGTACCATTCTGCAATATTAGCTATAATCTTTCTAGCTAACAGTAAGTATGAGTGCCGTCTTATATGCCCACCTCTAATTTTTATACTGCAATGAAGTTACAACTAAAAGAAGCTGATACTAGCTAATTACTTACTACAGATATGTTTTGGAACACTTAGAACTGCATTTATCAGCGTTTTGTCTTTAGCTATTCAAAACCTTTCATTAACTTTGCAACAATTTCAGTGGGCTTAATGTGTTAAGACACTGGAAGGACATATTTAACGAAAGGTGTTATTGAGATTATCTTCTAAAGTCAAATCTCGCAAATTTGAAAGTAGTATGAAGATGATAGCGATAGCACCCCACCATTTGATATATACCTACCTTATATCTATAAGGCTCTTAGATATTGTCAAAATTGGTGTGGGTTGCTATTGTTTTATCCATACTACAGGCAATGCGAGAGCCGGACTTTAGGATAAAGCAAATATAGTTCCCACACCTTATTTTTTATCCGCTTCTTCTGGGAATTAGAGAGCATAAATGAATCGTAATTATGTTTAAAGAGAACAGAAAATTAGTTGAGTCTTGGACTTTTGATTGGTTTAACCAAAGAGCAGGACAGCAACTAATAAGAATGAAACTCTATGAATGTTCGGGATTTCTAGCAACAAGCAAATATGTAATAGAATTTGAAAATAAATGCGGCTTTGTTTTTCATTCAGAGAATTATGCAAGTGTTAGTGATAGTTTGCTAATGGGTTATTTTTTTGAAATACACATGGCAAGCATTATGGATAAGTACATACTTGGAGAAGATGAAGGCTTTTGCTTTGACCAAATCAAGAAAGCAGACTTTGAAGTAATGAATAGTTTATATTGGTCTGAATTTAATGAAGCATATCCGAATGGAAACGGATGGAACTTCAACCCACACACTAAAAACTATTTCGCTTTTTTTCATGGTGAGTATGATTGTGAGAAAAAACAGCATGATATTATCAAGGCACTTGGTATTACTGCATGGGGAGAGGATGGTACGCATTTTATAAATCTGAAAATTAGCAATAAATCAGCTTTTCTTGAAAGTGAAAATGGAAAAAGAATATATGAATTTGAAAATTCAGACCACATATTGTTTTTAGCAGAACATAGCTATTATCTAAAACAAAGAATGTCCATAAACGGATATTCATTACTGCAATCATATTACAAATAGAAAGTCCACAAGTAGTGGACTGATGGCAGGGGATGTTTTTAGGCAGATTGTTGATATTATGAACGAAAGGTAATGAGAAGATTGCTATTTATCATTATTGGATTGCTTGGTTTAATGGCTTGCAAAACAGACAAAACATCTGTTCCGCTAGATTTTGAGTGCTTTAATCAGCCACATATCTACATAAAGTATAAGCAACCTATAAACGAATATACGGTAAAAGTAATGTGGCTGCAAAATGGTGAAGTAGGTAATGCTCTATTCTGTTTAGAGAAACAAGGAATACAGTATTATTGCTTTGCAGAGAAATGGACTGATAAGATTCTGTATGATAAGGGCAACACATATCCGAACAACACCGTTATAGAGTTGGACTATACGGCTAAATTAAAGAGCGAAGAATACCTTTCGGATGATTCTCCTTTCTTCTTTTCTGATGTTGATTTTGACGGAGAAGATGAGTTTATTATCAACCGCTATAAAAGTGGTTCAAGGGATTCCAATGCCTATGATGTGTACGATGTCAGCCCATACGGTTACTTTATACAGAAAACAGAAGCACCATTTACAGAGTTGGAAAACGGACAATGTAAGTTTGATTCAGAGAACAAGACCATTACAGTTTTGGGTTCTAATGGCTGGAACAATACTATCAATCATACCTACCAACTAAAAGACGGAAAATTTGAATTAGTAAAATTAGAATAACTATTTAAAAATCAAACAGAAATGAAAACATTTAGATTAATTGGAATGGCTTTACTAGCCGTATGTGTGAGTTTGCTTCTTGCAGTGATGATGAAGAAGAACCTAGTAAAAATGATGATGGTGTATCACCAATCAAAAGCTACTTGTTGAATTAAGAATGACAAACGAAGATGGGGTATCTATTACTGAATATTCCTACGGTAGTAATGGTAAGCTAGTATCAGTTACAAACACAGAACAATACGATGGTAGCACACACACCAGTACTTATACAGTCACTTGGGGAGCAAACAAAATCATTGAAAGCAGAAATGGAGAGGCAATCACATATACATTAGAAAATGGATTGATAACACATACTTCTGATAGTGACGGAGGAGATTTGGATAATACAGACTTTACTTATAATGCAAACAATCAGCTAGTAAAATTGCAATATGATGAAGAGGACTATCTGTCTTACACATGGCAAGGTGAAAAATTAACTAAAATGGCATGGAGCTTTAGCGATGAAGATATTCACGAATTGTCTTATAGCGGAAAAACTTGTAAAGGCTATCTCCCGATAATGGTATGGAGTGTGGATGATTTGCGTCCGTTATTGGAAGCACATCCCGAATTGGCAGGAATGAGATGCAACCAACTTCCAGACAAAATATATAGCAAAGATGAAATTGACGAAACTACAGAGCAATATACCTATACATTTGATAAAGACGGATATGTGGAAAGCTGTACTGAAGTATCTACTTACAAACGCCTAGATAATAATGAAACAAGAACAGAAACTACAATTTATACTTTCACATGGGAATAGTCTAGTGAAACTGTAACTAATGCAAAAAGCCAGCCTATCCAATTACGGATAAGTTGGCTTTTTCAGTTCTGAACAAATAACATTATTAACGCTTTCTCTTTTTGAACTTCTTATTAGGGGTAAGCCCATACACACATTCCGGGAAGTAAGTGTGGAGAAATGCTTCATTCGCTAAACTATAAGTGGTAATAGTATGCGTTTCCATGTAATCGGGTATTAGATATACCCCTGCATCTTTTCTTATCTAATTTTTCATGGCTATAAAATTTTGAGTTTCACATATACAAGCATATTTAGTTTCTGGGACATTACCAAGTTAATAAATACGAAACTTGTCACAAATACAAATAGGCATCTCTCTTTTTCTAATAATAGCAATGAAGCAGAGGTTCAAACTCAATATTCATAATTACGCAACTCTATAAGGCATAATTAAGATTAGCAATAAGCAGAAATACAATATAATACACTATCTTTGCGCCATTCAAATGGCGATATTATACCAAAAGAGAATACCGACCTATCTAAAGTGTTGATAAACAATGGAGAATAGAAGTTTCCTAAACTTTAGATCCGGGTTCGATTCCCGGCGAGACTACAAAAAGAGGTTGTGTCAAAATGCTGACACAGCCTTTTTTTATGCGCAAAGCCCAGACTTTCTCAAGCCCGGGCTTTGTTATTACCCAAAGTTTTCGTATCTTTAGGCATAAAGTTTTTCGTTATGGCAAA
>ENA-OQDC01000146-OQDC01000146.1-human-gut-metagenome-genome-assembly--contig:-NODE-146-length-55754-cov-4.377173_pt1 | contig 55754 bp, 48 predicted proteins | sample MGYA00242770_ERZ504601 | MGnify/ENA primary metagenome ERZ504601 (study PRJEB26092, sample SAMD00036305) | human gut metagenome | host: Homo sapiens | study: EMG produced TPA metagenomics assembly of...
AACCCCACAGCAGCCGACGCCGGCCAACGAGCTTCTTGAAGCGTTGGGCACCACTCTCAGCCCGGATCTGCTCGTGCAGGCACTCACCCACCGTTCCTTCTCGCATGAGCACCCCGGCGTGGCCAATTACGAACGCCTCGAATTCCTCGGTGATGCGGTGCTCGAACTGGTCTCCACTGAAACGCTGTTCACCATTCACCCGGATATGACCGAGGGGCAACTGGCCAAGATGCGCGCCAAGGCCGTCTCCGAAGACGCGCTGAGCGCCATCGCCAAAACCAAGCTCAAGGTGGGCCCCTACATTCTGCTGGGTCACGGAGAAGCCGAGCAGGGCGGCGCGGAGAAGAACTCCATCCTATGCGACATCGTGGAATCGCTCATCGGCGCGACCTTCCTGGAACACGGCATCGACGAGGCACGCAAGGTGATTCACCGGCTTATTGACGACACGCTCGCCGAAGTGGCCACCGAGGGCCCGGCACTTGACTGGAAGACCTCGCTGACCGTCAAGGCGCACGGCCTCGGCAAGGAGGAGCCTGTCTACCATATGGAGGTCTCCGGCCCGGAATACGCGCAGATCTTCACCGCGCGCGTCTCATTGGGCGAGAACGGCGACATCATCGGCATCGGTAAGGGCTCCAGCAAGCGTAAGGCGCAGCTGGCGGCCGCCGAAGCGGGCTGGAAGTCACTGGACTCGTTCAAGACGCGGACTAAGTAAGCCCGCTGTCGGATTTGCGAATAGACTAATACCAACATGAGCGACGAGTCGCGCCGGGGCCACAAGTCTCGGGGAAGCGACTGGAATCAGACACGCGGGCACCCGGCCCCATCCCAAGGTCGGGCAGGTTCGCGACAAAACCTATGAGGTGAGAGGAATCATGGCTTTACCCACGCCTTTGCAGGCATTCAGCGGTGTACCGAAAATCAACACGGCCCCCGATAAGCAGACCATCGTCGATGGCGAGAAGATGACTGGCGCCCAGGCGCTGATTCGTTCGCTGGAGGACCTCGGCGTCGAGGACGTCTTCGGCATTCCTGGCGGCGCGATTCTGCCCGTCTACCACGAGATCAAAGACAACACGAAGTTCCGCTTCGTGCTTATGCGCCACGAGCAGGCCGCCGGCCACGCCGCCGAAGGCTACGCACTGGCCACTGGCAAGGTGGGCGTGTGCATCGTGACTTCCGGCCCGGGTGCCACAAACGTGGTCACGGCCATTGCGGACGCGAACATGGACTCCGTGCCCATGGTCGTGATTACCGGTCAGGTGGGCGTGCAAGCCATCGGCACTGATGCCTTCCAGGAGGCGGATATCGTGGGCATCACCTACCCGGTGTCCAAGCACTCCTTCCTCGTGACCCGCGCGCAGGACATTCCTCGCGTGCTTTCCGAGGCGTACTACATCGCCAACACCGGCCGCCCCGGCCCGGTGGTCGTGGATCTGACCAAGACCGCACAGACCGGCGACATGTACTACTCATGGCCGCAGCGCATGATTCTGCCCGGCTACAACCCCACCACCAAGGCGCACGGTCGTGTGCTGTCCGACGCGGCGAAGCTGTTCTCTCAGTCGTACCGCCCGGTGCTGTATGTGGGTGGCGGCGCCGCCCGCTCCAACGCCGGCGCACAGGTCAAGGCTCTGGCCGACCTGACCGGCGCTCCCGTGGTCACGACCCTGCCCGCACGCGGCATCATTCCCGACTCCGACCCGAAGAACCTCGGCATGCTAGGCATGCACGGTACGATTGCCGCAACCGGCGCCGTGCAGCGCGCTGACCTGCTTGTGGCCATCGGTGCACGTTTCGACGACCGCGTGACCGGCAAGCTCGACGCCTTCGCACCGACCGCCCGCGTGATTCACATTGACATCGACCCGGCTGAAATCGGCAAGAACCGTCAGCCCGACGTGCCGATCGTGGGCGATGTGGCTACCGTGCTCGACGACTTGATTCCGAGATTCAGCGTACGCAGGCCATTCAGGGCAAGCCGAATCTGGCCCCCTGGTGGAAGGCGATCGACGGCTGGCGCGAGGAATACCCGATGACGTGGGATGAGCCGACCGACGGATCGCTGGCCCCGCAGTGGGTCATCAAGAAGCTCTCTGAGATGGCCGATCCGTCCACCATCTGGGTGACCGGTGTGGGCCAGCACCAGATGTGGGCTTCGCAGTTCATCGATTTTGAGAACCAGCACGCTTGGATCTCCTCCGGAGGCCTCGGCACGATGGGCTACGGTCTGCCGGCTGCCATCGGCGCATCCGTGGGCTCGGCCCGTGAATTCGAGGGCAAGAAGCCGGTGTGGCTGATCGATGGTGACGGTTCCTTCCAGATGACCTCTGAGGAGCTGGCCGCCGCGTTCCTGGACCACGCTCCGGTGAAGATCGCGATTCTGAACAACTCCGTATACGGCATGGTCCGTCAGTGGCAGACGCTGTTCTACGAGCACCACTACTCGCAGACCAACCTGCTCGATGGTGAAGCGCACGGTGCCGATGGTGCGGCGGCACTGGCCGACGGCGATGCGCCGCTCGAAGTGCCTGATTTCATCAAGTTGGCCGAGGCATACGGCTGCGTGGGTATCCGCGCGTTCACCGAGGAAGAGGCGATTGCCGCCATCGAAAAGGCGAACCAGATCAACGACCGCCCGGTGCTGATCGACTTCCGCGTGTGGAAGGATGCGATGGTGTGGCCGATGGTAGCCGCCGGCGCCCCCAACGACGAGGTGACGTACAAGCCCGGCATCAAGCCGCTGGCTGGCGGCACCCCGGCTCCGGGAACCGGTCCGGACGAGCATGCGACCGGCGTGTTCGAGCACGAGACCGCCGCTGCCACTGCGAGCGAGCACTGAGGAGAGGAGAACACTCATGGCTAACTATCCTGCATCCCAGCCTGGTTCCCAGCGTCATACGCTGTCCGTGCTGGTGGAGAACCGCCCAGGCGTGCTGGCGCGTATCGCCGGCCTGTTCGCCCGCCGCGCGTTCAACATCAACTCGCTGTCCGTCTCCCCCACCGAGCGTCCGGACATCTCTCGCGTCACGGTGACCGCCGACGTGGAGGCCGTGCCGCTGGAGCAGATCATCAAGCAGCTCAACAAGCTGCTGCATGTGCTCAAAATCGTGGAACTCGACCCGAACTCCACCGTGGAACGCGAACTGGTGCTCATCAAGGTGGCCGCCAACGAATCCAACCGTTCCGACGTGCTGGAGATCGTGCGTCTGTTCCGCGTGCGCGTGGTGGACGTGAATCCGGAATCGCTGACCATTGAGGCCACCGGTGCCGAAGGCAAGATCGACGCCCTGCTGGGGCTTTTGGAGCATTACGGTGTGATTGAGCTGGTGCGCTCCGGTGCCGTAGCCGTGACCCGCGGCCCGCGCGCCCTGAGCGAAAAGGTCGTCGGTTCCGAGGTTACCGGGCGCTGATTCGGCGACTGCGGGAAGACCCAGTCCAAGCTCAAAAGGCGGATGCGCATGATGCATATCCGCCTTTTTTCATGCGTGCATACCTCATCACCCGTACTGCAAGCAAAACGACAGCACCTCATGCTAGCATTATGACAGCAACAAGGAGGTGCATCATGGCAACATTGACCATCCGAAAAATACCCGATGAGCAGATTCAGCAGCTCAAAGAAGTGGCTGAGAAAAACAACCGCTCCATGGAATCTCAGGTGCGATCCATTCTTGAAGAATGGCTGGCTGGCACGGTGGCGCATGAAATCACGCGAAAGACCAATTTCTATGACGAGATCCGCGAATTCATGAAGAACATGGATTTTGAGGGACTCGACAAGGGGGAACTCCCACTATCCGAGCGAAATTCCGCCGATTCCCGACCGCCAGTATCTTTTGAATAGGAATCGGCCATGATTATTCTGGACACCAACGTCATCAGCGAAATCATCAAGAAACAGCCAGACGAACACGTTGCCAATTGGCTGAGGAACCAAGATACAAGCAATTTGGCAACCACCGCCATCACCGTCGCCGAGTTGTTGGCCGGAATATGTCGCATGCCTGAAGGCAAACGACGAAAGTACACAGATACGACCGTCAAGCTGGCGCTTATGACATTAGAGGACAGAACGTTCGCATTTGACACTCAGGCAGCTGCGGATTATGCCCATATCCTTGTCGAACGCGAACACAGGGGCACACCTACCAGTATTCAAGACGCCATGATTGCGGCAATTGCCTGTTCCTGGGATGCGGCCATAGCCACGCGCAATATCAAGGACTTCGAAGGTACCGACGTGGAATTGATTAATCCGTGGGAGTTTGCATAGCGGGAGGCCCCGGCAAACTGCCGAGGCCTTGTGAACGTTACGGTTTCTCCCGCTACTCCAATTGTTCGGAGAGTTCGAGCCATTCGGCTTCGAGATCATCGCTTTCAGTATTGACGGCGGTGAGTTGTTCATTGAGCTTGTTGAGACCCTCGTAGTCGCTCGGGTCATGGGCGGCCATCTGCGCCTCGAGATCGGCCTTCTGCTCTTCAAGCTTAGCGAGCTTACGTTCGATGGCATTCACGCGCTTGGATGCCTCGTGGAAGGCCTTGCCGGTGAGCTTCGAGGTGGAGTCCTCACCGTTATTGGCTCCCTCTGACGAGGGAGCTATCCGCGAAGCGGACTGAGGGAGAGATGCGGCAGCGTTGACGGCGGCCGCCTTACCCTTACCAGACTTCGCCGAGCTGCTACCGGTGCCCGCGAAGCCAGGCGTGTCAGCCGGCAATCCCTTGCCGTTCTTAATAGCCTCAACCATATCGAGGTAGTCCTGCACGCCGCCGGGCAAGTGACGTACTTTGCCGCCAATCAGCGCGAACTGCTGATCGGTGACGCGCTCCAGCAGGTACCGGTCGTGGGAGACCACAATCAACGTGCCCGGCCAAGTATCGAGCAGGTCTTCCATCACGGCGAGCATATCGGTGTCCAGATCGTTGCCGGGCTCGTCCATGATGAGCACGTTCGGCTCGTCAAGCAGAATCAGCAGCAGTTGCATGCGGCGCTTCTGACCACCGGAGAGATCGCGGATCGGCGTCATCAGCTGGGCGGATTCGAAGCCGAGACGCTCCATCAACTGTCCCGGCGTCACTTCCTTGCCATCCACAATGTAGCTCGGCTTATAGCGGGAAAGCACTTCCTTGATCTTGTACTTGCCGAGCTTCTCCAGCTCATCGAGGCGCTGCGAGAGCACCGCGAACTTCACCGTCTTGCCAATGTTCACATGGCCTGCGGTCGGGGTGAGTGTGCCATCAATCAACTTAAGCAGCGTGGACTTGCCGGCACCATTCGCACCGACGATGCCGAAGCGGTCGCCCGGGCCAATCAGCCAAGTCACATCGTCAAGAATCTCGCGGCCGGAAACCGTCACCTTGCGTGCAGCCGAGGTGACACCGGCTGCAGCAGTGTCATCATCCGAATCCGTTGCAGCAGTGCCACCGCCGATGGTTTCACCACCCGTGTTCATGCGACGAACCTCGCGATCGTCAGCAAGCTGCGGATTGCCGCTCTCAGCCTCGGCCTTCTTACGCGCTTCCTCAGCGGACTCGACGGCTTCCGGCACGCCGGCGTCCACCAGGCGCGGGTCAGTCATGTCGGTGACCGCCACCTCAACGGAACCATGCAGCTGCGGCTCGGCGTACATGGCGTTGACCACATCCACGCGGGAAGCGGACGCGGAGAGCGCCGCCACATCCGGGTCGATATCGGCCATGCCCTGCGGTTTTTCGAAAATCTGCGTCACGTCGACCAAATCGACCACCTGTTTGCCGAGACGGGAGGTGGCCATTTGCTTCAGTTCAAGTGTGTTACGCATCGGCGGCACATCGGCAATCAATTCGCGTGCGGCCTTGACGTGGAACTTCTGCTTGGTGGAGCGGGCACGAGCACCGCGGGAAAGCCATGCGAGCTCCTTGCGAGCCAGGTTGCGGCGCTTGGTTTCGCGCACATCGGCTTGGCGATCGCGTTCCACGCGCTGCAGCATATATGCGGAATAGCCGCCCTCGAACGGCTCGATCACGCCATCGTGGACTTCCCACATCGATTCGCAGACCTCGTCCAAGAACCAGCGATCGTGGGTCACGAGCAACAGAGCGCCCTGGCCTTTGGACCAGCGGTTCTTCAAATGTTCGGCAAGCCAGTGGATAGTGACCACGTCGAGATGGTTGGTGGGCTCGTCAAGTGCAAGAATATCCCAATCCTTGAGCAGCAGTCGGGCCAAATCGGCGCGGCGACGCTGGCCGCCGGACAAGGAGCCGACCTTGGCATCCAGGCTCATGCCGCCGAGCAATGCCTCGACGATTTCACGGGAAGTGTTATCGGACGCCCATTCGTAGTCGGCGCGCCCCTCAAGTGCGGCTTCGCGAATGGTGGCGTTGTCATCAAGGGGATCACGCTGGTCAAGCATGCCGAACGTGAGTCCGCCACGCTTTGTCACGCGGCCGGAATCCGGCTCCTGAGCACCGCGGAACAGGTGCAGCAACGTGGATTTGCCGTCGCCGTTCTTGCCGACGATGCCGATGCGGTCGCCTTCAAAAACACCCTGCGTTACATCAGTGAAGATGGTTTTGGTAGCGAAAGCGAGCGAAACGTGTTCCAGTCCAATGTCATAAGTCGGCATGACTCACCAATGTAGCGCCACGCTTGCCCAGCAGCGGCCCGCAAACGTTATTTGTTCAGCGTCTGAGCGTAGGAGTTGCAGCGGGCCGCAAAACCGGAGAACACTTGCTCGGCGAGCGGTTGCAGTAGCTGGTCGTATTGGGCGAACTGCTCGCGCAATTGGGACTTGGAACCACCCGCGGCCTTGAGATCCTTGACCATGCTCGGCTCATCCAGCCATTCGTCCAGCAGCGAGCCGCACACTTCCAGGTGGAACTGCATGCCCAGCGCGGATCCCAGTCGGAATGCCTGCACCTTGGTGGAAGACGAACGCGACAGCAGCTGGCCTTCCGCGGGCAGGCCCACCACGTCGTTATGCCAGTGCAGCACTGTCAGCTGCTTATCCCACATGGAGAAGAAGTCATGCTTGTCCACACGCTTGATCGGCGCGAACCCAATCTCCGGCGCATCGCCCTTGCGCAGCTGCGCACCAAGCGCAGTGGCGATAATCTGATGCCCCAGGCATACACCGAGAATCGGCTTGCCTGAAGCCACGGCGGCACGCGCCAACTTGGCTTCTGCCTTCAGCCCCGGATACTTGTCGTAATCAAGCGCGCCCATAGGCCCACCCATGATTACCACGCCAGCCAGTTCGCCGAAATCAGGCAAGTCCGGTTTCTTTTTGTCGACGATATTCATCGTCACCGTCTCAAGACCGATGTCCTCGAGGTTCGACAATATGCGTCCCGGGCGTTCCCATGGGACATGTTGCAAAATGAGCACTTGTGGTGTGGCCATGACTTCTATTGTGGCACGAGCGTTCCCCGTTTGCGTAACGAGCAGGGCAAATCCATGAATCTCGCAGTTTCCGCAGCGGTCAAAGACGTGTTCTCGCGAGACTGTTGTCCCGCTTCTCATCCGTCTGTCACCTCGTTCGGGCCCCACCTGTGAAGCGTTCATCAAACTCTTCGAGTAACGATTCAGCATGTCTGGTTCGGACCCTACGCTTGAGTGTTATGGGAAACAGCCAAGAACCGCAGGATTTCAACATTTCCGTCATGCCTTCAAGCCTGACGCCGGTGCATGTTGCCAAGGCCGCAGAAGGCCTGAATCTGTATGACACCGCCTCGCACCAGGTCAGCCATTTCGTGCCGCTCAAGCCGGGCGAAGTCGGCATTTATGTGTGTGGCGCGACTGTGCAATCGTCACCGCATATTGGCCATATCCGTGCCGCCGTGGCGTTCGACATCGTGCGCCGCTGGTTTTTTGAAGCTCGGCTACAAAGTCACTTTTGTACGTAATGTGACCGATATCGACGACAAGATTCTCGTTAAGGCCGCGGCCGCAGGCCAGCGTTGGTGGGCCCGCGCCTATTACTACGAGCGCGAATTCACCGAGGCATACAACACGCTCGGCGTACTGCCGCCCACTGTGGAACCTCGCGCCACCGGCCACATGTCGGACATGATCGACCTGATTCAGCGCATTCTCGACAACGGTCACGGCTATGTGGTCACGGATGCGGACGGCAAGCCCACCGGCAACGTGTACTTCGATGTGGCATCCTGGCCGCATTACGGCGAACTCACTCACCAGAAGCAGACCTCCGAAGTCGATGAGGCCGCCGCCGTGGCCGACCGCATGGGCCCGTCCGTGGACGCCACCGGTGCCGACAAGTACAATCCGGTCGACCCGGCCGATGCCTCCCCCGACAAGCATGATCCGCGTGATTTCGCCCTGTGGAAGGCTCCGAAGGACACCGATCCCGAGGACGCCCGTTGGTCGACGCCGTTTGGCGTGGGCCGCCCTGGCTGGCACATCGAATGCTCCGCCATGTCCCACCGTTACCTGGGCGATGGCTTCGACATTCACGGCGGCGGCTTGGATCTGCGCTTCCCCCACCACGAAAACGAAATGGCTCAGACCCGTGCGGCCGGCTACCCCTCCGCTGCGCGCTGGATGCATTCGGCATGGGTGACCGCCAAGGGCGAGAAGATGTCGAAGTCGCTGGGCACCGGCCTGTCCGTGCCGAGCGTGTTGGCTGAGCATTCCGCTTGGGTGGTGCGTTACGCCCTGGGCTCCGTGCAGTACCGGTCGATGCTCGAATGGTCCGATCAGGCGCTGGTCGAGGCGCAGGCCGCATACGACCGCGTCTCGAACTTCATCGAGCGTGCCGGTGTGGCGCTGGGTGGACAGCCTTCTCGCGAGGAAGTCACTGCCGTCTCCGCCGACGATTTGCCCGCCGATTTCGTGGCCGCCATGAATGACGATGTCAATGTGTCTGGTGCAACCGCCGCGATCTTCACCGCCATCCGTTCCGGCAATACGTTGCTTTCACAGCTGGCTGACCGCGCCGATTCCGAAACCGCCAAGGCCGAGGTGCGTGAGGCGCTGCTCGCCGTGCGTGCCATGCTCGACACCTTGGGCCTGGACCCGCTGGCCGAACCGTGGGTGTCCGCCGGCGCTGCCGGCGGTGCCGCTGATGGCACGGCCGAGTCGCCCGAGCATGCAGCGCTGGAGGCACTGATCGCCGAACAGCTCAACGCCCGTGCCGAAGCTCGCAAGGCCAAGGATTTCGCCAAGGCCGATCAGATTCGCGACGCCCTGACCGAGGCCGGCATCGCCATCGAAGACGGCCCGCAGGGTTCCACTTGGAGTCTGAAGTAGTCGCTTCAAACCCATCAATCAGTCAAACACGAAGTCCACGTCCACGATGTGCAGGCGCTTGCTGAGCTCCTTTTCCAGCGAGCGCTTGCATTCGATGAGGTCAGCTACATCAATGGTTTCGCCGATGCCGCTCAGATACACGTCAACGGTGTAGTTCATACCGGTCTTGAAGATCAGCGTCTGCTCGTAGTCGGTGTTGGCAGGCAGATGGCGCTGTGCCTCGGCCTCCACGTAGGCGTTGGTTTCATCGTCGTCATGCACGCCGCCGACCAATTCCACGAACGCCTCTTTGAGCACGCTGAACGGCTCCTTGATGGTCAATGCCACCAAAGCCACGGTGATGAAGAAATCGCCGGTGTAGTGCAGGAAGTCAAGCGGACCGCCGGCCGGTAGCAGCATCAGGAAGATGGCAACTACGCCGATGCCGAACGACATCGATCCGTCGACCAACGTGCTCTTGCACTCGGCGGTGAGCATGGTGCTGGAATCGCCGATGGATCGGTTGGAGCGCCGGTAATACGTGTATAGGCTGAAGCACACGATTACGGTCAGGATCTCGTAGATGACCACCGGGCCGGTTTCAATGCGTTCGCCGGACCCGAACACGAAGTAGTCGTACGCTACTCGGCACACGTCAATCAGCGAATACACCAACAACGACATGGTGAAAATGGCCTTGCAGATCGCGTAGATAGGTTCCAGTGCGAACATGCCATTGGGGAAGCGCTCGGTGGTTCGCACCGTGCGCGACGAGAGGTACACCGCCACCATTCCGGACAGGACGGAAATCGCGGTGAAGGAGAAGTCGAGGAACATGGCCTTGAGACCGGTCATGAAGAACACGGCCATGCCGGCTAAGACCTGCAGCACGTTGATGACGATACCAACGATCAGGGCTTTGCGTTCGAGTAGTTTTTGGGTGGGCATCAGTGGGCCTTCCTTATTGCACGGCATGTCTGCGTTGGCCCGAACGTCATGGTTCGGAGCGCACGGCAGTCTGCGTATAAGCGGTGTCCAGCGATTTTCAAAACAGCGTAAGTATTCCAAAAAACACAGGATTCTTTACGGTTTCCATGGTATCGGAAGCACTCGATTGGCTTCGCCACGAGCGGACGGCACGGCATTTGCCGTCTGAATGCCCAACATCCCTGACTACTACGCGGCACATTCCCCGAAAAGCGTCGTCCCCAACACCGCAATTTCCCGCGTGGCGGCTAGACTGTTGCCCATTATGGCAGCTTTTTCATCTTTGACAGACAGACTCTCGAATGCGTTCAAGCATCTGAAGAGCAAGGGCAAGCTTTCCGAGGCGGATATCGACGGCACGATCCGTGAAATCCGCCGCGCGCTGCTCGACGCCGACGTGGCGCTCGACGTGGTGCGTTCCTTCACCGGCAAGGTGCGTGAGCGTGCACTGGGCACCGAGGTGTCCGACGCACTCAACCCCGCCCAGCAGGTGGTGAAAATCGTCAACGAGGAGCTCACCGACGTGCTCGGCCAAGGCGTCGACCGTCCGCTGAACTTCGCGAAGAACCCGCCGACGATCATCATGCTCGCCGGCCTTCAGGGTGCCGGTAAAACCACGCTGGCCGGCAAGCTCGGCTACTGGCTCAAGGATTCCGGCCACACGCCGCTGCTGGTGGCGGCCGATTTGCAGCGTCCGAACGCGGTGACGCAGCTGCAGGTGGTCGGCGAACGCGCCGGCGTGCCCGTCTATGCTCCCGAAAAGGGCGTCCAATCCGATGGCGGCGAGGGCCGTCGCAGCTCCGGGCCAGACCTCCGGCGACCCGGTGAAGGTGGCCCGCGATTCCATCGAACTCGCCAAGCAGAAGCTCTACGACACGGTGATCATCGATACCGCCGGTCGTCTGGGCGTGGACGAGGAGCTGATGAAGCAGGCTCGCGACATTCGCGATGCCGTGCGTCCCAACGAAATCCTGTTCGTCATCGACGCGATGATCGGCCAGGACGCCGTCAAGACCGCCAAGGCCTTTGACGAAGGCGTGGACTTCACCGGCGTGGTGCTGTCCAAGCTCGATGGCGACGCCCGCGGTGGTGCCGCGCTGTCCGTGCGTCCGTGACCGGCAAGCCGATCCTGTTCGCCTCCAACGGTGAGGGCCTGAAGGACTTCGAGGTCTTCCACCCGGACCGCATGGCCTCGCGTATCCTCGACATGGGCGACATCATGACGCTCATCGAGCAGGCGCAGAAGCAGTTCGATGAGGAAGAGGCCCGCAAGGCCGCCGAGAAAATCTCCGAAGGTTCCTTCGGCCTGGACGACTTCCTCGATCAGCTGCAGCAGGTGCGCAAGCTGGGCTCAATGAAGTCGCTGCTCGGCATGATTCCGGGCATGGCCCAGCACCGCAAGGAACTCGAGCAGTTCGATGAGAGGGAAATCGACCGCACCGAGGCGATTATTCGCTCGATGACCCCGGCCGAGCGCCGCGATCCGTCGATTATCAATGGTTCCCGCCGCGCCCGTATCGCCTATGGTTCCGGCGTGACGGTTTCTCAGGTGAACGCTTTGCTGCAGCGTTTCGAGCAGGCCGCAAAGATGATGAAGCGCATGTCCAATCGTGGCGGCATGGGCGGCGGCATCCCCGGCTTCGGCGGCCCGGCTATGGGCGGCGGCAAGAAGAAGGGCAAGAACAAGAAGAAGGGCGGCAAGTCCGGCAATCCGATGAAGCGCGAGGCCGAGGAGAAGGCATTGCGCGATAAGCTGGCCGGCAAGTCCTCCGGTTCGACCGGCGGTTCCGCCTTCGCCAAGAAGCCACAGAACCCGGCCCTGCCCGCTGGCCTTGAGCAGATGATGGGCAACGTCGACGGTGGCACTGAACTGCCGCCGAACCTCGGCGGAGGCCTTGGCGGACTGTTCGGTCGCTGATCTCACAACTTGGCTCCCCTCGCAGAGGGGAGCCAAATTATATCTCGGTTCAATTTATATTTCGAAAGGAACTTCCATGACGACAATCCTCAGCGCGGTGGCAATCATCGCACTGTTATGGACGACCTTAAGCGCGCTGCCCGCCGGTCTCGAGGCCCGTATGCCGCTTCCGTACATGATTGCCCTGACGCCGCTGTTGTGTGTTCCTTTGATGATTCTGGCCGCGGTCGCCGCATGGCAACATGAATGGACTGCGATGTCGTTGCTTATTGTGGTCGCGCTGATTGCCAGCTCACAGCGCATCAACTACTGGGGTACGTCAATCGACCCGGCCGGGAAACGCAAAGAATCCCACCGTGAAACAGCCCGTGAAACAACTTCGCCGACGCTGTCAAAAAGCCATAACAGCAATACATCGGGTACCTCAAACACTCCGAAGGAAGGGCCCGAAACCATCTCCGATGGACACTGTGAAACAACGCGTGAAACACTCTCGCCCCAGTTCTCGGTTATGACGATGAATTGTCGATACGGACGCGCCGACGCCGCTGAAATCATTCGCAATATTCGCGAACGCAATATCAGCGTATTGGCCTTGCAGGAAGTCACCGACGACCTCATCACACGTCTTACCGAAGCCGACATCAACGAACTTCTCCCCTACCATCAGTTCGGAGACGCCAAAGAGACCGATAATGGCGGATTCAACGTGATCTATTCCCGCTACGAGCCGAGCGCAGCGGTGCCCAACGTGGTCTCCATCCCCGCCGCCGACGTTCCCGCCATCACCCTCAAAACCTCCGGTAATCGCACGGTGACGCTTTGTTCGGCTCACCCGAAATCGCCGATGCGCGGCTGCGCGGATTGGTCGGCCGGCATTCTGGGTCTGCGAGAACTCGCCCGTGCAAAATCCGTCAGCAATCGCAATATCGTCGTCGTTATGGGCGATCTCAACTCGAGCACCGACCATCCGAGCTTCCGCGCGTTGCTCAAGTCCGGATTCAAGGACGCAAGTCTGATTCAAGCCGCCGGCCCGAATCTCACCTTCCCGAGCTGGCTCAAGTGGCCGCGCATCGAGCTGGATCACGTGCTGTTCACTCCCGGGCTCAAACCGTCCGGCGTGAAGTCGTTTGAGGTCGAGGGCACTGATCATCTGGCCCTGACCGCAACGCTTGCACTGCGATAGCCGGCATTTTCGCGATACATTCCCCGGAATGTTGCGCAACGGGGAACGCGCACCACACCGCAACCACAGTGCGCCACGCCCAGTCCGGCCCTGTGCGCTATAATAGGCCAGTTATTCGCGCGCGCGTGGCGCCCTCTACACCCCGAGCCGCGAGGACACGTGGATTCCGGACGGCCATGCCCCACATGGCAAACCGAGAACCCGCACACCTAGCATTACAAGGAGAGCCATTTTGGCAACCAAGATTCGTCTGAAGCGACAGGGCAAGAAGTTCTACGCCTTCTACCGTGTGGTGGTCGTCGATTCCCGCAAGAAGCGTGACGGCAAGGTCATCGAGGAGATCGGTACCTACAACCCCAACACCCAGCCCTCGACCATCCAGATCAAGTCTGATCGCGCTCAGTACTGGCTCGGCGTCGGCGCTCAGCCGTCCGAGCCCGTCTTCAAGCTGCTGAACATCACCGGCGACTGGCAGAAGTACAAGGGCCTTGAAGGTGCCGAAGGCACCCTGAAGACCGTTGAGGCTGGCCCGGACGCCGAGGCCCGCATCGCGGCCGTTGAGGACCAGGCTCAGAAGCTGAAGGCCGCCAAGTCCGAAGCTGCTGCCAAGGCCAAGGCTGAAGCCGAAGCCGCTGCCGCCGCTGAGGAAGCCCCGGCTGAAGAGGCCGCCGAAGAAGCTCCGGCTGAGGCCTGAGCGGAAACGAAAGGCTAGCTATGCTTGCACAAGCTGTGGAACACCTCATCAAGAACATCGTTGATTTTCCCGACGATGTTTCCGTCAAGTCTCATGAGAACGCGCGCGGCGAACTGCTTCGCGTACGCGTGAACCCGGAAGACATCGGCCGTGTGATCGGCCGTGGCGGCCGCACCGCCAACGCGATTCGCACCGTGATTCAGGCACTGTCTGACCACAAGGTCCGCGTTGACATCATGGACGTCCGTCGATAACCGATAAGGAACGATTCACAGCATGGCACAGCAAGACATGCACGACGACCCTCAGCAGCTCGAGTTGCTGAGGGTCGCTCGTATTGGCCGCGCACAGGGCCTGAAGGGCGAAGTCACCGTGCGCCTGTACACCGATGATCCCGAGTGGCGCTTCGAGCCGGACTCCGTGCTCTACAGCCAGGATGGCGAGACCGAGTACATCGTCGAGGGCTCGCGCACGTTCAAGGATCGTTGGATTCTCAAGCTTGAGGGCGTCGACGACCGCAATGCCGCCGAGGCCCTAAACGGTGTCGAACTCTACGGCGAGGTCGACGATGCGGAGGATATGCTCGAGGCCGACGAATGGTATCCCAAGGATCTTATTGGCCTTGAGGCCCGTCTAGTCGAGGGCAACGGTCTGGGACTGCCCGCCGGCCAAGTGGTCGGCAAAGTGGTGGATGTGATCGACTCCCCCGCCCAATCCCTGCTCAAGATTCGTTTGACCGAGCCGGTGGTAACCGGCCAGAATTCCAAGGGCGAGGATGTGGTCGAAAAGACCGCGTTGGTCCCGTTCGTGGAGGCCTTGGTCCCCGACATCGATCTGGAGGAGCAATATCTCACGCTCGATCCGCCCGGCGGCCTGATTCCGGGCTGCGGCATGATCTGACACATAAGGGGGGCGCTGCGCATGCAGCGCCCCCCCTATGTTCTGTCGGTTCCCGAAAAGGCGCTCCACGCCGTGGGTCATATCCATCCACGGCGTGGAGCGGACCGGACGGCCGCCGTCCGCGTCACCGGGCCGCCGCGGTGACGCGGGTCATGAAACGGCCGAGGAATTCCGGCACATCGACGCCCAAGGCGACCTGCGTGTGTTTGTCGGGGTCCTGAAGCCGTGAACGATCGCCGATGGTACGGCCTCGGAACGGGCCCTCGAGATCGACTTGCAAGTTGAACCCGAAGGTCGTGACCAGCGATGGGTCGAGCGCGGCGGCCACGGCCAGCGGGTCGTGCAGTCCACATCCGCGAATCTCCGGCTGGTTCTTCAGGTAGAAGTCGATGTAGTAGTCGGTCATGGTGACGAGGAAGTCGCCGGCTGGCGTCCCCAGAGACGCCCATTCATGGGCTTTCTCACGAGTGAGCGCGGTCTGGTGGGTCACGTCGAGGCCGATCATGGTGGTGCGTGCGCCACACTTGAACAGATAGTCTGCTGCCTCTGGGTCTTGGGAGATGTTCGCTTCGGCGGCCGGGCTTACATTGCCGGGCAATGTAAGGGCGCCGCCCATCAACGTCACGTTCACACCGGAATCCTTCAGGTCCGGAGCGTTGCGGAATACGGTGGCCATGGTGGTCATCGCGCCCGTAGGCACGATGGTCAGGTCCGGGCCGTATTCGCGCGCGGCGGTGATGATGAAATCGACCGCCGAGCCTGGTGCTTCCGGAGCGCGCGGGGAGTCGGGGATGATTGCGCCGCCGATGCCGTTGGGATGGTGGACCGCCACCGAGCCGGGAGTTGGTGACCACGAAGCGTCCGTTTGCCAGCCGTCCGCGCCGCCGTTCTGCCAGCGCGCGTAGGCCTGGGCCCGCTCGTCTGGTGTGGTGCCACGCATTTTCGGCAATGTTGCCGGGGCGATGGGATGGTCGACTCCGGGATAGACCGGAACGTCGTCACGGCCGAACAAGTGCAGTACCGCCAGCGCGTTACGCGCGGCCAGCGGCACCGCGACATTGCCGTAGGTGGCCGTGATACCGATCAAATCGATCTCGTCGGCACTGCCTAGGGCATATGCGATGGCGAGCGCGTCATCGATGCCGGTATCGAGGTCGAGGATGAGTTTTTTGCGCACAATTATCTCCTTGTGGAACTACCCGGGACTACTCCGGCGACTACCCCTCAGTCTCGCTACGCGAGACAGCTCCCCTGACAAGGGGAGCTGAGAAAGTTCAGCCGAGCTTGGCGAGTTCTTCGGGGGTGAGTTCGAGCTGGTCGGCCTTCAGGGAGTCGAGGATGGTTTCGGGACGGTGTGCGCCCGGAATCACGAACATGTGGTCGCCCTTGGCGAGCTCCCATGCCAGTACGACCTGCTGGTAGCTCACGCCGTGGGCCGCCGCGACCTCGCGGAACGGGTCGAACTTGGTCTCATCATAGGGGTGACGGTAGCCGCCGAGCGGGCTCCAGCACACGAAGGCCAAGCCAACCTTGGCGCAGTAGTCGAGCGTGTCCTGGGTCTCCAGGTGAATCGGCGAGTACTGGTTTTGCACGGCCACGAGCTTGTCGCCCAGAATGCCGCGCGCAATGTCGATTTGCTCGATGGAGGCGTTGGAGATACCGGCCTCCTGCGCCACGCCCTCGTCCACCAGCTGCTTGATGGCTTCGACGGACTCGTTGTACGGCACCTTCGGATCGGGGCGGTGGAAGTACAGCAGGTCAATGGTGTCCACGCCGAGCGCCAGTGCGCTCTCCTTGCCGCGACGAATCAGGTTCTCCGGGCGACCGTCCACATCCCACGTGGGGCGGCCGTCGGTGAAGTTGCGGAAGTGGCCCACCTTGGTGGCCACCAGCACCTCGTCCTCGGCCCCTTCCAGGTCTCAAGGGCCTCGCGCACCAGCTTTTCACCGGTCTGTTCTTCGCCGCCGGAGCAGTAGTAGGCCCAAGCGGTGTCGATGTGACGGCAGCCGGCGTCCAGCGAGGCATGCAGGGTTTCGATGCCGACCTCGTGGCCACGATTGTTTTCGATGGTCAGCGGCATTTCGCCGTGGCCGATGGCGGTGGTGGAGAACGGTCCGAGGTTACGGAACAATGCCATGGTGATTCCCTTCAACAGTAATGAGACGGTCTGTGTCCGATTCCAGCGTAAGCAGAACGCTGGATTTACCGCCCGCCGAACGAGCCGCCACCCGAGCCACCGAACGAGCCACCGAAACCGGAGCCGCCGCCCGAGCCGAAGCTGGAGAAATCGCCACCGGAATCAGCGGATGGTGCTGCCGCGCTGATGGTCGAGCTGATGTCAGCGAGTCCGGAGTTCAGCTGCGAGCCGAGGTCGGAGAATCCGCCGGCAAACGACGTGCCTCCGTAAGCCGGAGCTGGGCCGCTAATGCCCGGGTCCATCTGCCCGGCAGCATCGTCATTGTGGCGGTGGCTGTACCAGCCATACGGGCGGTAGTTCCAGTAGAACAACGAGTTGGAGGCGTTGGCATCCAGCCAAGCCGGATCGTTGACCTGAGGATAGGCCTTGGCCAGCTCACGCATCACGCGATCGGAAATGCCAAACGCGGCGGCGTAGACCATATACCAATCCCACAAGGCCAAATCGGCGGTACCACGGTCGGTGAAGTTGGAGAAGTCTTCCATATAACGCTTAAGGCCCAGAGTCCGGCCGGCGATATCCTGGCCTTGGTCGGTGAGCACGGTCACCGCGCCGGCCATCGAGCAGAACAGGCCGACCAGGAATATCGGCAGCTCGATAAGACCAGCCACCGGGTATCCGATAAAGCTGTTGGCCAGCAGCGAACCAAATCCCAGCACGGCGGCCAATACGCCGGGTAGGATCCATTGCCAGCCCACAGAGCGCGTGGCACCCAGCCGCTGGTATTCCATGCTGCATGCACCGGTGAATTTGCCGAGCTCAATATAGCCGTCTTGCCAGTTCTGGCAGGTCGCCTTCATCTGGCTCAGGTCGAATACCGGGCTGCCCACGCGCTGAGAAATGACGATGAGCAGGTTCAGCAGCGCATCTTCCGATTCGCTCAATCCCAACTGTTGCGCGTTGGGTGCCTCATCAATGGCGAGCGGCAGAATCACGATGGTGCTGGTGATGCCTGCCGCATACTGCTTGCCTTGGTCGGCGGCAATCATTTGGCTCAAGCCCACCGGCGTGGCCTGGCTCATGTCGATGCCGCGATACATGTCCGACGGCCCCGGATAGACGGCAATGGCCTTCTTGACGGCGAGCGACAGCATGGTGGCTGTCAGCTGGCGGTCTTCATCGGATTGGCGCGTCGACGGATCGACCACGCGAATCAGACGGGCTGCGGAAGCCGGACTGATGCCGGGCTGGTCGCGCCAGTATTCGACGCTGCCACGGTATTGCGCACGCCGGTTGCTGGAGATCACAGCCCAGATACCCCACGCGCACAACGCGATGCCGAGCACGATGCTGACAATCCAGAACACGAGACGAGCTCTGGCAGCGAATCGTTGCTTGTCGAGCCAGCGCTGCTGTTGCTTATATTCGTCCTGTTTCAGGTCCTTGAGATGATTGCCGGTTCCCTTGCGGGCGATGTCCTTGGCTTTGGCGGCATCGAACGCCGCGACCACATCGAGGTAGTCGCCATTGTGGATGTTGTAGGCCGTGAACGTGTAGCTGCCGTCGCTGTTGCGCTTGGTTTCCGAAGTGCGCTCGGTATGCAGCCATGCCCATGAGGTTTTGCCGGTGATGCCGTTGGGGAAGTGGACGGTGCCGGTGACCGTGCCGATAGGCACTTGGTTCTTCTTGCCGAACGGCTCCCATTGGAAGGAGGCCACGTCTTTCCATTTGGTGGCCACATCGTGCATGGTGAAGCTCACGTCGAACTTCATACTGTCGGCCTCGGTGGTGACCGGAATATTCCAGCCGATCTCCACGGTTGTGTTATCTTCGGTGGCGGAGGCGCTGGGCTTGAGGCCATCGGTACCGGGCGTGTATGCCTTTGGATGGTCGCTGCCATCGCTCACATCGGCGATATACCAATGGTTGGCGTAGTCACTGTTCCATTCCTTGTCGGAAGAGACGTCACTGGGCAGCTTGGGCTCGCTCTGTTGGGCATAGTCGATGCCGTCTGTGACGTTGCGCACGCTGATATCGCTGATATCAGTCAAGGTGCCGGAGTTCAGCGTGTATTGCTGAAACAGTTGCTTCCACGGCTTGGTGTTGTCGTCACTGTCGGTACGCTCACGCATCTTGACGTCGATATGCTGCGTGACCTTCAAATCACCGTTCGCGGTGGCGGCCACATCATAGTCCAGCGTGCGGTAGCTGAGGTCGGCCGAATCGCCGAACGCGGAAGTCTCGATTATCGCCAAGGTGATAACTGCCAACACCACCGTGGCAACAATGCTGACGATTCCGGCGCGAATGAATCGTATCCACATATCTTCCCTCTCTTAAGACAATACGGGCCCGGCCGGCGGCTTACCGGACGGGCCTGGAGCGGGTCAGAACTGGACCTGTGGCACCTGACGGGAGGCATCATCGGCCTCGAAGTATTGCGCCTGTTCAAAGTGGAACAAACCGGCGATGATGTTCGTCGGCACGGTTTCGATGGCGGTGTTGAGCTTCAGGACCACGTCGTTGTAGAACTGACGGGCGTAGGCGATCTTGTTCTCCAGTTCCTTGAGCTGGTTCTGCAGATCCATGAAGTTCTGGTTGGCTTGCAGCTGCGGATATGCCTCAGCCGTGGCTTGCAGGTTGAACAGGGCGCGGGACAGCTGGTTTTCAGCGGCGGCGCGCTGAGCAGTGGTCGTGCTCGGGTTGCTGGCCGCAGCCACTACGCCGGCGCGGGCGGCGGTCACCTGAGTGAAGACTTCAGACTCGTGGGATGCGTACCCCTTGACGGTATTCACCAGGTTCGGGATGAGGTCGGCGCGCTGCTTCAACTGCACGTCGATTTGCGCCCAACCGTTCTTCACACGGTTCTTCAGCGTCACCAGGTTGTTATAGGCGCTGACGCCCCAACCAATCAAGACAACGATAATAACGACAACGACGATGCTGACGATCAGACCAGTACTCACCTATGCTCCTTTGCTGGACCTCGCTGCGACCATTCTTCCATACTCGCACGTTAACAGAAAATTTATCACGGAGTATTCATCGTGCGGACTTGTCTTGTACCGCTTTACCCGCCGTTCTCCCGTCGATCGACCGAAGCGGGAAGTCGCCGCCCAGTCCGACAAAGTATTCCAGCTCGCTCCGTTGCGAGAACGATAATACTCGGCAATACTCGCGTTGAATATGCGAAAGCCCGCCTTGCGGCGGGCTTTGCCGTTTCTCCTACGCACAAATCATTACGCTGCGCGCAGGAAACGATCAGCCGAACCTTCCAGAGATGTAGCGCTCGGCTTCTTCGTTTTGCGGGTTGTTGAACATCGTGATGGTGTCCGCGAAGTACTCGAGGTGACCGGGCTGGCCCACTGCCTTCAGGTTGAAGAAGGCGGTGTAGTCGGCGATACGGGCGGCCTGCTGCATGTTGTGCGTCACGATCACGATGGTGTAGTCGCTCTTGAGCTCGTTGATCAGATCCTCGACAGCCAAGGTCGAAATCGGGTCCAAGGCGGAGCAGGGCTCATCCATGAGCAGCACCTGCGGGTGGACGGCCACGGCGCGGGCGATGCACAGACGCTGCTGCTGGCCACCGGACAAGCCGATGCCAGGGTTGTCAAGACGGTCCTTGACCTCTTCCCAGAGGTTGGCACCGCGCAGAGCCCACTCGACCAGATCGTCGGCGTCGGACTTGGCCAGGTGGTGGTTGTTCAGGCGCACACCGGCCAGCACGTTCTCACGGATGGACATGGTCGGGAACGGGTTCGGTCGCTGGAAGACCATGCCGACGTCGCGGCGCACGGCCACCGGATCCACGTCCTTGTCGTACAGGTTCTTGCCTTCGAGCAGCACCTCGCCCTCGACGTGAGCGCCAGGGATGATCTCGTGCATACGGTCCAAGGTGCGCAGCACGGTGGACTTGCCGCAGCCGGACGGGCCGATGAAGGAGGTGACCTTGTTCGGCTCGATGTTGATGTTCACATCTTCCACGGCCAGAAAGTCGCCGTAGTAGATGTTTTCGTGGTTGACGTCAATACGTTGTCCCATGATGTTTCCTTATATTTCCTTGTGTTCTTAAGGCTTAGGCTTAGCGACTGGCTTAGCGTTCGGTCTTGACGGCGAAGACCTTCGCCACGATTCGGCCAATGAGGTTCAGCAGCAGCACGATGACGATCAGCACGAGAGCCGCAGCCCACGCACGTTCCATCGGAATCGTGGTCACGCAGGTGGCGTCGGCGTTGGGCGGGCAGTTCGCGCTGAGCTTCGAGTACTCCTGGTAGACGAACACCGGCAGGGTGGTCATCTGGCCGGAGAACAGGTTCACGTTGGTGCTGGAGATGTAGCCGGCGGTCATCAGCAACGGTGCGGTCTCACCAATCACGCGGGCGATGGCCAGAATGGCACCGGAGACGATGCCCGGCAGAGCGGTGCGCAGCACGATCTTGGTAATCGTGCGCTGCTTGGTAACGCCCAGAGCCAAGGAAGCCTCACGCAAATCGTTCGGCACGATCTTGAGCATTTCCTCGCTGGACTTGACCACGGTGGGCAACATCAGCAGGGAGAGAGCCACGGAGCCTTCGAAACCGTTGATGGTGCCGGGGGCCCAGCAGAATCGTGAACATCGAGAAGGCGAACAGGCCGGCCACGATGGACGGGATGCCGCTCATCACGTCGACGAGCAGGGAGACCGTGGTGGCGAGCTTGCCGCGGTTCGAGTATTCGACCAGGTACACGGCGCACATCAAACCGATCGGAATGGAGATAACCATAGCGCCAGCGGTGATTTCGAGAGTACCGATGATGGCGTGCAGCACACCGCCGTAACCACCGGACGGGGTCTGGTTACCACCGACCACACCGGTCATGTTGTAGCTCAGGAAGTTCAGGTTCAGGCGCTTGATGCCGTTGACGATAGTGGTCCACAGCAGGGAGATCAGCGGGATGCAGGCGATCACAAACGCCACCGCGATCAGGACCCGCATGAAGTGGTCCATGATATTACGGCGCTGGATGGCGGAACGGGTCGGGCGGAAACGATCGAAGTCGATTTCGGGCGCGCCGTCCATCGGAGTCTTTTCAGTGTTCTCAGCAGCAGTCATCACGCAGTCGCTTTCTCGGTAAGCTTACGGGCGATGAAGTTGACCACGAACGTGATCAGGAACAGAATCAGACCAGTTCCGATCAGCGTGGAGACGCCCAGATCGTTGGCTTCAGGGTACTGTGCGGCAATATTCGCGGCGATGGTCTGGTTCTGCGAGGCCTGCAACAGCTTGATGGAGTAGTTGAGGCCCGGGGACAGGATCATCAACACGGCCATCGTCTCACCAAGCGCGCGGCCGAGAGCCAGCATGGAGGCGGACACGATACCGGACTTGCCGAAGGGCAGCACGGCCAGACGAATCATCTCCCACTTGGTGGCGCCGAGCGCCAGCGCGGCCTCTTCGTGCAGGCGTGGGGTCTGCATGAAGATATCGCGGGACATGGAGGTGATAATCGGCAAAATCATAACGGCGAGCACCACAGCCACGGTGGCGACGGTGCGCGGCGGGTTGGCGGCCGGGCCCTCGAACAGTGGAATGAAGCCCAGGTGGTTGGCAACCCAGTTCCAGAACGGGTAGATGGCGGGCACCAGCACCAGACCGCCCCACAGACCGTAGATAACGGACGGGATGGCAGCCAGCAAATCGACCACATAGCTCAGCGCGGTGGCGAGCTTCTTAGGCGCATAATGCGAAATGAACAGCGCAATGCCGATGGACACGAAGAAGGCAATCAGCAGTGCCAGCAAAGACACGAGCACAGTACCGAACAACAGCGGGAGCACGTAGCCCCAGAAGCTGCTGGCCTTGCCGCCGGTAAAGCTGGACACGGTCTGGCTGTTGGCGGCCTGATCGCCACCGATGAGTGGCCAGGCGCGGAAGAACAGGAACAGGAACACAGCGGCAAGTACAACCAGGATCAGGATGCCGCAGGCGTATGCCACACCGCGAAACACCTTGTCGGCGGTCTTGCCACCAACTGGCTGCACAGCCGTTTTGTCTTGCGAACTCACGGATTCTCCTTATATAGGGTGGTTATCAAGTATTCAAGTGGTGCGGTTTTCGTCTGTGACGTTGCCAAACCGTTCGGGTCCTGACCCGCTTTAAGCCGCAGCCGTATGGTTTACGACTGCGGCTTAAAGTTGGCGGCGACTGCTCTTACTACTACAGTCTATCGTTCAGTTGTCAGGTCCAGTCCACACGACCCTTGCGGGCCGACGTCATCACTTGGTCTTGATGGCCTCGATGGACTTGGTGATCTCGGACTTCAGGGAGGAGGGCAGCGGAGCGGTGCCGGCGGCATCCTGAGCGGCCTTCTGGCCCTCGTCGGAGGTCACGTAGGTCAGCCAAGCCTTGGCGAACTCAGCCTGCTTGGTGTCCTTGTAGGCCGGGCAGACGATGTCGTAGGAGACCAGGACGATCGGGTAAGCGCCCTCGGCCTCGGTGGCGTGGTTGATCTTGATGACGATGCGGTTGTCACCCTTAACGGTGTCGTCCTGCTTGGAATCCCCAATGACCTTGGAGCCGGCCTCGGCGGAAATCTCGTTGTACTTGTCGCCGACCTTGACGGCCACGGTGCCCAGGTCGCCGACCTGAGAGAAGTCAGCGTAGCCGATGGTGCCGTCGGCCTGCTTGACGGTGGAGATCACGCCGGAAGTGCCCTTGGCGCCCTGGCCGACCTCGTTCGGCCAGTTCTCGGAGAGGTCGTAGGTCCAGTTGTCAGGGGTGACGTCCTTGAAGTAGGAGACGAAGTTCTGGGTGGTGCCGGACTTATCGGAGCGGTGCACCACGGTGATGGCGGTGTCGGGCAGCTTCAGGTCCTTGTTCTGATCGGCGATGGCCGGATCGTTCCACTTGGTGATCTTGCCGTCGAAGATCTTGGCGATGGTGGCAGCGTCCATGTTGATGTGCTTGCCGGCATCGGAAACGCCCTTGAGGTTGAAAACCACGGCGATCGGGGAGATGTAGACCGGGACATCGAAGGCGGTGCCTTCAGTGCACACGGACTTGGACTGCTCAACTTCGTCATCGGCAAGGGCCTTGTCGGAGCCGGCCCAAGCGGTGGCACCGGTCAGGAAGGTCTGCACGCCAGCGCCGGAACCGGACGGGTTGTAGGCGATCTTGGCCTCAGGGTTGGTGCCCTGGAAGCCGGCGATCCAAGCTTCAACAGCGGCCTGCTGAGAGGAGGCGCCGGCGCCCGAGAAGTTGCCGGAGATCGGGGTGGACTTGGAAGTGGAATCGGAGGAGGAGCTGTTGTCGGTCGTGGTGGCGGTGTTATCGCCGCAGGCGGCCACGGAAGCGAGCATCACAATGCCGGACAGAGCGGCAATGGAGCGAACGAGGATGTTCTTCTGCATGATTATTACTTAATCCCTCTATCAACTATTCGCGGGCGGCTCAGCGCTGCCCGGTCAATTCATGACAACTACAAGCGTATTGGTGGTTTCAAGGGCCCAAAACCGAAATCAGTAAACAGAAGATGAACACTTGGATGTTTGTGGGCTACGTTGAGGCTACGTAGTTTTTGGAGCGGGCTCGCCTGCGGCGAGTCCACAGCGAGCCCACAATCCACAACAAAAAAAGGCGACCCGAAGGCCGCCTTCCATTTACTCCGCGGGAGTATCGATCTTGTATCCGAGACCGCGCACGGTAGTCAGATACTTGGGGTGCGCCGGATCTTCCTCGATCTTGGAGCGCACGCGCTTGACATGCACGTCGAGCGTCTTGGTGTCGCCCACATAATCCGAACCCCAGATGCGGTCGATCAGCTGGTGACGCGTCATCACACGGCCCTTGTTCTGCATGAGGTATTCGAGCAGTTCGAATTCCTTGAGCGGGAAGAACACGGTTTCGCCGCGTACGGTGACCTGATGCTGGCCAACCTGCATGGCGATATCGCCACACACCAGCGGAATATCGTCATCCACAGTGCCGGAAGCCTGGGCAGTGGCCTGATTGCGACGCATCACGGCACGAATACGTGCCAGCAGCTCACGGAAAGAGTACGGCTTGGTCACATAATCGTCCGCACCAATCTCAAGGCCAACGACCTTATCGATTTCGGCGCTCTTGGCGGTGAGCATAATAATCGGCACACGGCTCTGCTCACGAATGCGGCGGCACAGTGCAGTGCCGTCAATGCCCGGCAGCATCAAATCAAGCAGCACCAAATCGATGCCGCCCTTGGTGAACAGTTCCAGACCTTCCTCGCCAGTGGCGGCGGCGGACACGTCGTACCCCTCGCGTGTGAGCTGGTATACCAGCGGCTCGCGATAGGATTCCTCGTCTTCGACGATAAGAATGCGTGTCATAGTAGCCTTTCTTGGGTATGTTCCCGTGCGCATAGGCGCAAAGTTTTCCGACATTATCGTAACCATTTGTTCTCCGTTAGCCTGCTGTTTCCCGAAAGTACGTAATTGCGTAATTGGGCTACGCGCGGTGTGCGCACCTCGCCCACTGTGTGATTGTGTGGCAATGGAATGGCACCATGTCGGGCACCAACCAAGGCCCTACGCTTGTGTCGACTCGTCCGACCGGGCCTCGTCGTCATCCTCATCCGGGGCGGCCGGCAGCTCGATGGTGAACGTCGACCCCTCCCCCGTACGCGACCAGACCGAAATCCGACCGCCGTTCTCCTGCACGCAGTGCTTGGTGATGGCCAAGCCGAGTCCCGAACCGCCGGTCTCGCGCGAACGGGCCGGGTCGACCCGGTAGAATCGCTCGAAAATGCGGTCCAGCGATTTGGCGGGGATGCCGATGCCCTGATCGACCACGCGAATGGTGACTTTGCCATCGCGCTCCCCCACGCCGACCGCCACAGTGGTGTGTTCGGGCGAGTAATGGATGGCGTTCTCTACGAGGTTCTTGACGGCGGTTTGCATGGCCTCTTTGTCGGCCTTGATCATCGGACCGTTCGTGGCTGGGCTGCCTGATTCTTCCAAGGAACCTTCGCCATCGGCCGGCTCCTCGACCTTCGTGGGTACTGACTGTCCGTTGACACTCAGTCGGATATCCACATGGCGGGAGTCGGCTTGGGTCTGATTGGCGGCGATGGCGGCGCGTGCCACATCCAGCGCGGAAATGCGCCGCGCATCGATCACGCTTTGCGGGCTTTGGGCTTTCTGCAAGTCGATAAGATGATGCACCAGTTCGGTCAGGCGCGCGGATTCCTTGGAGATACGGCCGGAAAAATACCGTACGGCGTCCGGATCATCGGCGGCGTCGGTCACGGTTTCGGCCAGTAGCGCGATGGCACCGGCCGGAGTCTTGAGTTCGTGCGAAACGTTGGTCACAAAGTCACGGCGGACGGCCTCGAAACGGCGCTGCTCGGACATGTCGTTGATGAAGATGGCGTACAGGTCATCGCCGATATCGCCAATGCGCACACGCAAATACAGCGTGTTGGACGGGCGTGACTGGCCGGCCTCCAGTCCTCGGCCATTAGAGGACGGATAGGAATTGCGATTGACCGGCAGCTGAACCTCACGCTCACGCATGCCACCGTCGGCGGCGGCCTGAGTGAGGATGTCCTCGACTTCACGCGAGTTGAGTCGGTCGCCGGAGACTAGGCCGAATGGCACTGAGCCGGGGCTTGAATATTGGACCAGACCGTTGCGGTCGGTGACGATCAGGGCTTCGGGCAGGACTTCAATCAGGCGACGCTCGGTGGGGCGCACGGGCGCATCATCACCGAATAGAGAATGCGTATCCTCGTCGCCGGACAGGTCCTGTTCGGCGGCGAGCCGGCCTGAAACGCGGCCTTTGTTGTAGGCGATGACGGCAACCCACACCAGTATCAGCGCGGCGAGCACCACAATCACGACGATCTGCCAGATATCCATGATTTCCAGAGTAAAAACGTGCGAGGCGTAGTGAGATGCCTAAACTACGTAAGTTCGTCTATTGTTCATTTTTGGCGGGACGACATAAACAAAAATGCTCCCGCTGGCGGGAGCATAATATGGGGAGCTCTATTTACAGCTCGTAGTCCTTGTCCTTGCTTTCCTTGATCAGGAACAGAGCGAGCAGAGCGAGGGCAGTCATGATAGCCATGTACCAGCCCACACCGGCAACGCCGAACTTGGAGGTGACCAGTTACAGGCGCTTGACGATGTCGACAGCCAGACGGGCGGCGGTATCGGCGTATTCGGAGATGTCGAACTCCTTGAATACCTCGTAATCGGTGTCGGCGTTGTCGGAAAGGGCACGAATCACCAGTGCCGGCACGTTATTGCGGGCGGCGACCTGTGCCACGGCGGCGCCTTCCATCTCCACGGCGTCAGCCCCGGTGAGTCGGATGACCTCCTCGACCTTTTGGGGCGTGTCCACGAAGTAGTTGCCGGAGGCGATGATGCCGGTGATGTGGGTAATGCCCGCATTGGCAAGCGCCTCGTCGGCGACTTCCAGCAGACGGTCATCAGAGTGGAATTCCTCCACCGGAGCGTCCGCAGTGCCGGGCTTCCACTGGCCTACGAGCCGCATGTCAGTGTCGAGGTAGCGCAGGGTGCCGCCGAGCACCACGTCGTTGATGTGCAGGTGGGTGTTGAGGTTGCCGGCGATGCCGCTGAAAATCACGGCGTCCGGGGCAATCTCGTCAATCAGCAGCTGCGTGGTGGCGGCCGCATTGACCAGTCCCATGCCGCCTACCGTTGCGGCAACCTTGATGACGTCAGAACCGAAGGAGTCGACCGTGCCGGACACGATGTCAAGGCTGCCCTTGGCGGTGTGCGTCACATGCGTGAGCGATTTGGCGATCAGCGCCACTTCCTCATCCAATGCGCCAATAATAGCTACAGTTTTCATACCCATACGTAAGTTCCTTTCACAACACTTTCGGCTCCCCTTGTCAGGGGAGGTGGCCGCCGAATGGCAGGCTGAGGGGTAGAGACGTTTCGTTGCATTGCTCCCGCGAGAGAGCCGATGACGCAACTCAGTGCCAACGCCGTGTGGCTACGGCTTCCGCAAGCTCGCGCAGCAAGGCCTCGGTTTCTTCCCAGCTGATGCACTTGTCAGTAATCGACTTGCCATAGACCAGCTGATCAAGCGGCGCGGCCTTCTGATTGCCTCCTTCAATAAAGCTTTCCATCATGATGCCGGTAATACCCTGTTCGCCAGCTGCAATTCTGCTGGCAATATTGCGCACGACTTCGGCCTGACGATGTTCGTCCTTGCCGGAGTTACCGTGCGAGCAATCAACAATCAGACCATGCGAGGCTGCGGATTCGGCGGGCATTTCGGCGCGTACGTCTTCCATGGCTTTGGCCACGGATTCGGCATCGTAGTTCGGGCCGTGAATCGAGCCGCGCAACACCACATGGCAGTCCGGGTTGCCAAGGGTCTCGACTGCGCAGGCACGCCCCAGATGGTCAATGCCGAAGAACGTGTGCTGCTGAGCAGCGGCGAAGCAACCGTTGACCGCTGCCTTCACCGAGCCGTCAGTGGCATTCTTAAAGCCGACCGGCATGGAAAGCCCGCTGGCCAATTGGCGGTGGATCTGGCTTTCCGTGTTGCGCGCACCAATGGCGCCCCAACTCACCGCGTCCGAGATGAACTGCGGGCTGGTGGGCTCCAGAAATTCCGTGGCGGCCGCCAATCCTTCCTTCAGCACACCAAGCAAGGTTTTGCGAGCAAGCAACAGGCCCTTGCGAATATTGTGGCTGCCATCAATATCCGGGTCGTTGATCAGGCCCTTCCAGCCAATGGTAGTGCGCGGCTTCTCGAAGTACACGCGCATGACGATGAGCAGCTGTTCACCGAGCTCATCTTTCAGCTTGGCCAATCGGCGCGCGTAGTCCAGCGCGGCCTTCGGGTCATGAACCGAACAGGGGCCGACGATGACCAACAGCCTGTCGTCTTGGCCGTACAGGCACGCGCGAATCTCATCACGCGAGTAGGCGACGATTTCCTGAGCCTGATCAGTCAGCGGGAGTTCAGCGAGCACTTGCGCGGGCGTGGGCAGCGGCTCCAACTCCAATACGCGGCGGTTGATGATGCGACTGACACCCACCTGATCTTCCCAACGCGGCACATCAGTGGCAACGAGCGGGTTCTTCCCCTCCCCCATCGCCTGACGAATGGCGCGAAGCTCTTCTGGGGTGTTCAACGGCTGCGGACCGACTTGCAACGGATGCAGCGAATGTGCTGCTTCCTCCTGCTGCTGCATAACATCTCTCCTTGGGTCAGTATCCTTCCCAAGGATAAGGTGTCACGGGAACAAACTGACATGACCACCGTTATTGGCAAAAAAATGCTCACTGAGTGGGTCTCAGTGAGCATTTTTACAAAGACAAAGCTATTTAGCCGAGCGGCGAGCGGTGACGGCGTCGGCTAGGGTGTGCAGCAGTTCGTTGGTGCGTTCCCACGGCACGCAAGAGTCGGTGACGGACTGACCGTAGACCAACTGGTCGAGCGGGGCCGGCTTTTGGTGACCGCCGACCAAGAAGCTTTCCATCATTACGCCGGTGATGCCTTGTTCGCCGTGCGCCAGGCGCTCAGCGATCTCTTCGATGACTTCGGCTTCGCGGTTTTCGTCTTTGCCGCAGTTGCCGTGGGCGGCATCGATGACGAGGCCATGCTGGCTCGGGCCGGACGCTTTGGAAACCTTGAGGTCTTCCAGAGCTTGACGCACGGATTCGGCATCGTAGTTCGGGCCGTGGCTGGAGCCGCGCAGAACCAGATGGCAATCCGGGTTGCCTTTGGTTTCGGCGGAAATCACGCGACCGTCCAAGTTAATGGACAGGAAGTGATGCTCGAAGCCGGCCGCGAAACAGGAATCGGCGGCGGCCTTGATGGAGCCGTCGGTGGAGTTCTTGAAGCCCACCGGCATGGACAGGCCACTGGCCAGTTCGCGGTGGACTTGGGATTCGGTGTTACGCGCGCCGATGGCACCCCAGCTGATCGCGTCGCAGATGTACTGCGGGGTGATGGGGTCAAGCCATTCGGTGGCGGCGGGCAGGCCGAGGCTCAGCACGTCGGTGAGCACCTTGCGGGCCAGCCACATGCCCTTACGAATATTGAAGCGACCGTCCAGATCGGGGTCGTTGATGAGGCCTTTCCAGCCGATGGTGGTGCGCGGCTTCTCGAAGTACACGCGCATCACGATCACGAGTCGGTCTTCCAACTCGCGCTTGACGGCAGCCAGCTTTTCTGCGTACTCGTGCGCGGCCTTCGGGTCGTGGATTGAGCAGGGGCCCACGATGACGAGCAGTCGGTCGTCGCGGCCGTTGAGCACATCGCGGATTTCCTGCCGCGAGTGGAGCACGAGCTCGCTCATCTCATCGGTGAGCGGCTGCTCCCTGAGGAAAGCACGCGGCGCGGGAATGGGGTCAAGCTGACGAATGTTGACATCGACGGTCTCAGGAAAGACGGCCTGCTCCCCCAAACGACGTTCATCCTCGGAACTATCCGGACCACGTAGTGCTGCCATTGCTCGACTCCTTTCCTTGTATACGTACTGTCGGTATGTCGCCATAGACGCAAAAGCCCAACTATAGCAGTTTGTTACGGGGACTGCTTGTTGGGCCGGCAGTTATGGACTTTGGGTGGACTCGCCTGTGTGGACTCGCCTGCGGCGATGCTGTGTTGTTGTGCGGCCTGCGACCGCGGTCTCTCCCTCTGTCAGCGGCTTCGCGCTGACAGAGGGAGAGACCCTAGCAGCCGACAGGCTGCGAGAAAACACAGCATTGGCCGTCAGGCCGATTCCGGGAGGCTGACGAAGTCAGGCCAAAGCGCCCATCGGATCCCATGCGGGGAGCATGGTGGCTGGCTCTTCGAGGGCCTTCTGGTATTCCTCGGGCAACAGGGCCTTCGGGACGGCTACCTCGTAGACGTATTCGGTGAACCAGTCGTCGGACATGGTGAAGTAGCCCTTGTCGGCGATCTTGGCGCCCCAAGAGTTCTCCACGCGCCAGCGGCGGGTGGTGCCGTCGTCGGCCACGTCAACGCCGGCGAAAGCCATGGCATGGTTCATGGCGGAGTCGCCGAAGCGCACGCGGGCTTCCTTGTCCAAATCGAAGTCCACGTCGTACACGCGGCCGTACTCGAACAGGTCGGTGGCCCAAGCGCCGTTCTCACGGTCCATGAACGGGTGGCAGTCGGCACCGAACCATACCGGAATGCCCTGCTCAACGAGAATCTGCTTGACGCAGTCCTTCATGAACTGGTTCGGCACGTTGAGGTACTCGGTGGCGTCGCCGCCAGCCACATTGCCGAGGTGCTCGATGCCGATCTTCTTGCCCTTGGCGTGCTCGGTGCGCGGATCGTCCACCAGGCACACGTAGTCCTCAAGATCAGCCGGACCCACGTACTTCTTCCAGAACTCAACCGGCGTAATCTCGCCGTCGCGGTGGAATTCGCCATCCTTGTCGGTCCATTCCCAGTCGAAGGAAACCGGCGGCTCGCCCAGGTGGATGGTCAGAATACGGTGGCCGGCAGCAGTGGCGTCGGCAATAATCGCCTCGACCTTGGAGGCATCGCCGTCAGCGGCGTACATGTGCGCCACGGCGGTGTGCAGCATGTGGCGCAGCTGGATGTTCATTTCACCGGTGTTCTTGGAGGATTCGGTCTCCGGGAACAGGTCCTTGGGCACAGCGCCGTACTTCTTGTACACGTTCATGGCCATGGTCCACTGGCCGCCATCGCCCATCACGTCGGCGAGCAGGTGCTGCATCAGGCGGGAGTCGGAAGGCTCTCCGGCAGCCACCAGAGCGGCCACATCCTTAAGGAAGTAGTTGACGCGCTCCAGCTTGTCGTAGTACATCGCGTAGTTCTGGGAGAACTCGAACTCCTTCAAGTTCATGTTCTTCTTGGCCACGAAACGGGCCACGTTCAGGGAGCTGAACAGCCAGCAGCGGCCGGAGCGATCCTGATGGGTGGCTTCGCCATTGTCAACGATGGTGGAGAAACGACGCTGCATCAGACGAGCGCGGTCATAATTGCGAGCCACCTTGTCGATGCCGGCGGCGGTCACCGCGTTCATGGCCAGACGGTTGGTGCCGCTCTGTGCGAAATCGCCGCGCAGGGTATTCAACGCTTCACCGGTCAGAGGCGTCAATTCACTCATGTCATACTCCTTCTGTGATGGTGCGCTTGTGGCGCAGATTCAAACGAATACGGCACCTGGCTCGAAAGCGCAGGTGCCGTAATTCTTACCGCTAGTAGTCTAATCGAAGGCCTGTCATTCGCCGTTCTGCTCAGATACGGCCGGATTCTCCTGAGTCGGGGCCTCCGGTTCGCCCTGTGTCTGGTGCTCGGACGGCTCAGACGATTCGGACTGCTCATTCTGCGCAGCCGAATCAGCCGAATCAGCCGAATCAGCCGGTGCCGCATCTGTCTCATTGTGATCGTCGGCAGCCGACTCGTTTCCGCTCAACTCACCCGGCTGGTCATCGGCCTCGTTGTGTACAGGCTTGACTTCCGGGACGGGCGCAACCACCGGCAATGCCGCCGCGGCAGCGGCTTCCTGATCCTGACCAGAGGCCGCCGCATTACCGCCGAAAGCGAATCCGGAGAACGCCTGCGAGAACATAGAACGCAGTTCCGAAACACGCTGGGTGATGACGGACTCGCGTTCCTGCAGATCGGCGATGCGCTTGGACAGACCGTCAAGCTCGCTTTGGGCGGCGGCGCGACGCTCCTCGATCTGCGCATCGGCTTCCTCGCCCGCCTTATGTACGATTGCGGCGGCCTGGATGTCCGCCTCCTCGCGCTTGGACGCGGCATACGAATCGGCTTGGTCGCGAGTGTTCTTGGCCTGACCGACCAACTCATCGGCTTCCCGCTTGGCCGCCACACGACGCTCTTCGAGGTGCTGCAGCAGTTCGTTGACCTTCTTCGTGGCCTCATCCTGCTGAGCGGCGATGTCGTGACGGATCTGCTCGACCTCGGCGTTGACCTGGCTCATCGTGCTGGTGCGCTTGACCTCGGCCTCATCAGTGATTTCCTGACCCTTGGTTTTGGCCGCATCAATGATTTCGCTGGCCTTGCGCTGGGCTTCGGTCATCATCTTGGACACTTGCTCGCGCACGTCGGCGAGCTTCTTGTTGGCCTCGGCGAGCGCCGCCTCAATCTGATCGTTGGAATCAGACTTAAGCTTGGTGATCTCCTCATTGGCGCTTTTGCGCATTGCGGCAACCTGCTGGGTCGCCTCCGCCTTCATGTCGGCGATTTCGCGCTCTTGAGTGGAGCGTTCGGAAGCCATCTTCTTAGTGTGCTCTTCGCGCGCGTTGCTGAGCTCAAGCTCGACGGTCTGACGCTGTTCGGTGATGGTCTTGGCAGTTTCGGAGCGCAGTTGTGCGGCATCCTCGTTGGCGGAGGTGGTCACTGATTCGGCCTGATTGCTGGCGTTCGTCAGAATCGAGGCGGCCTTGGCATTGGCGTCGTCAACAATATGCTGGGCATCCAGCTTGGCGTTGTTGATCAGTGTTTCGGCCTGAGCCTGAGCCGTGGTACGGATGGAGGACGCGTCCTGCTTGGCGCGTTCCAGCAGTTCGGTACTCGTCTGTTCGGCGGAGGCAAGCATCTGCTGGGCGTTCGCTCCCAAGGAAGCGAAGCTGTTGCCTTCCGGCTTCTTGTTCTTCTCTTCCTGAAGTTGGGCCTGCAGTTGCAGAATACGGTCGTCATCCGCCGCAATCTGCTCACGCATGCTGGCCAACGTCTGCTGCGCACGCTTCATACTCTCCTGAGTAGCGTCGAAGGCAGCATCAACCTTCTCCTTGTCATATCCTCGCAGCACCACCGGGAAACGATCCACCATCGCTGTTTATTCCTTTCGCACACGCATAAAGCTCTTGGCACATCCTTGAAGCACTGTAGCGCATCGCACTAGCGCTGAGCGTTGAGCGACGCGCAATCGTTACAATGCGTGCGAACCATGTTCTATTCCGGCGTGGCGCACAGCGTGCTAGGCGATGAGGATGTCGGAGCTGGAGGGCTTGAGATAGTAGCGCACGGCTTCGCGCACCACATCACGGCCAGCGGCGATCTGCTGGTCGAGTGGTAGACCATGCTGGCTGGAATGCGCCGGAACGACCGGAGGGAAGCTGACGAATCCGCCCAGCACCCGCTCCTGGGTGGCGGTCCAGTTGAGCAAGTTGTAGAACAGCGAATTACATACGAACGTACCTGCGTCCGAACTCAAGGTGGCCGGAATCGAATCGTCCGTGAAATCATTCAGGATCGAGCGCAACGGCAGGCGGGTCCAATAGGCGGCCGGGCCATTGGGGTCGATGGGTTCGCGGCGTGGGATCACGTTGTCCGCGTCTGGCTTGATCGCGTCCATCAGGTTGGTGGCGCATCGTTCAAGCATCACGCCTCGGGCTGCGTGCTTGAGCCCGGTGGCGATGACGATATTGGGCTTGGTGGCCTCAATCGTCTCTTTCAGCGTGGGCCAGGCTTTGGCGAAGCTCACCGGGATGCTGACGGCATGAACGGTGACGGCGACCTGCTCCAACGGATCGTCCGGAGCAGAGGAGACGCCCAGTCCCTGCTCGGCGATGGCCTTGGGCACTTCGACGGCGGGATTGACCTCCACGCCGTCATAGTGGTCGAAGCCGGAGATCACAACATTGAGTTCACGCATAATGCCAGTCTAGCGATGCATCTGGCCGGCCGCTTGGGCCAGCAGGGCGTGCATGCGGGCGCGGGCCTCTTCCTTGGAATCACGACCGAGAATCTCCTCGGCGATACGCTCAGCTGTGGGAATATCTTCCAGCGTGGTGATCTTCAGGTTGGTTTCCGCACCGGAGACAATGGCGACGGGTTCATCAGGCAGATAATCGACCACTACGCGCGTGTCGTCGGTGGGATGGAAGTCCGGGTCGGCGGCAGCCAAATCGTAAGCGTGACGAATCGTCGCGAAGCGGAAGGATTGCGGGGTCTGCGCGCGGAAGGTGTTCGGGCGGTCCGGCACCGACTTGACCACTTTCAAATCGCCCAGATCCTCGGTCAACAGCACGGTGTCGGTTGAGGCGTAGGCCACGGTCGCGGCCGTGAACTGGTCGAGCGCATCAATCGAACCGTCGATGGCGGACTGTTCCACGAACGGACGGACGGCGTCATGGATCAGAATCTTGGCATCGTCCGGAATGCCAGCCGTAGCCAGCATGTCGAGCGCGGTGGCGGTACTGTCCACACGCTCGTCACCGCCGTCAATGATGACGCGGACCTTGGTGTAGCCCATCTCGCCAACCAACGTTTCCACTTCACCGCGCACCTTGGGATTGACCACCACCACGATGTCGCTGACGCGGTCGCAATGTTCAAAGGCATCAATGCTCCAGCACACGATGGGCTTGCCGCCCACGGAGACAAGCTGCTTGGGATTATCGGGGTCGAAGCGCGTACCGAAGCCGGCGGCCAGCACCACGGCCACCACCGGCACGGTTTGCGCCGGTTTGGCGCCCTGAGCGGGGGCCGGCTGGACGGTAGGCGTCTCGACGGGGGTATCGAAATCTCTCTCAGTCATAGGCACCACCGTAGGGTGAGGGCTGGCCGTCCGTGAACTGCATCACATCTTCTCCACGGAATGTGCTCGCATTCTCCGTTTAGTCACGCACGATGAGGGCGAGGAGGCGGCCTTCGTGTGTTTTGTTGGCGAGCGCGGCGCGGCGGTGCGAGTACCACAGTGGGTTTTCGAGCGTGCACATGCTGTGGCTGATGTTGTCGATGCGCTCCGCGAGCTCGGCCGGGCCTTCGCCATCCGTACGGCACAGTTCGGCGAGTTCCGGGTCTTCCTCAAGGTACTGGGTGGCGGCGTGCACGCGCGGCATCGAATCGACCACCTGATGTACACCGGCGAAAGCGAGGTCGATCATCGCGGCTTCGGCGATGTCGATGCCGGCACCGCCGAAACGGGTCTTCGTCTTGGTCAGCGGGAAGCGCTTGATGAACTGGTCGGCGATCTCGTCGCCCACTTCATAGCAGTCGCCGCAGATGCGCGGGCCGAGTGTGGCCACGATGTTCGCCGGGTCGGCACCCTTGCTCTTCATCAGGTCCACCGTGGTGCCGATCACGCCGCGCTCCAGACCACGACGGCCGCAGTGGGCCGCACCGATGATACCGGTGACCGGGTCGCCCAGCAGCACCGGCAGACAGTCGGCCGCGAACATGCCTAGGGCGATGCCGGATTGTGCGGTGACCTGGCCGTCCGCCTCGATGACGTGCGGAGTGTCAGTCTCACCATGTGTGCCGGACACGTCGAAGCCGAAGGGGGTGTTGATGACGAACGAGTCGTCCACGTCCACAGCCACGCCGGAATGTACTTGGGAGACCAGCGATAGGCGGGCTTGCACCGCTTCGGCGAGTGCGATGCGGTTCGACAGCACGGCCTCAGGTTCGTCGCCGGACTTGCCGCCGAGGTTCAGGTTGCCGTAATCGCCGGTGCTCAGGCCGCCCAGTCGCGTGGTGTACACCACCTTGATGCCGGGGGCCAGTGCGATGGGGATGGTCACCGGAATAGGGCGACCGGCTTTATCGGTAGAGCTGATGCTGTTGGAATCGAGGATTTCTTCGCTGTATTCAGGCATAAGGCATTCTTTCTTGGGTGCGGGCGGTGTTCATGATTTTCATGACCACCCCCAGTCAGCGGGGGCGGAGTGGTAGGTTATTCGGCTTTGAGGGTGGGCTTTTTGGTGCGCGAGCGGATGGCGGCGTTGATGGGCACCTGGTGCGGGCAGGGCATCGAGAACACGTGCGCCGGATTATTGATGGCGGGTACTGGCGCGCCATCGGCATCGCGCAGGCCGGTTTCCGGCACGGTAAAGACCAATGGTCTCTCGCCAGGCAGCAGGAATTCGACCTGTTGACCGGGCTCAATCTTGTTACGGCTCATCAGCGTGACACGTCCGTCTTCGTCCGCGCTCCAGCTCAGCACTTCGCCCACTACCAGCCATGAGCGGAAGTAGGCGGAGCGGTCGGTGTTCTGTGTGACCTTGTGCTCCGGGTAATAGAAGCCGGTGGAGTAGTCGCGGTGGGCCACCTTGTCGGTTTCCTCGAGCAGCCATTCGGGCAGTTCGACGTGTGGGGCCGGGCGAACGGCCGCATGTTTCCAATCGGTCTCAATCTGTTCGACCGCGGTGTTGGACTTGCGGCGCGTGGAACGGGCGTGAGAGCTCATGCCGTCGGGTTCGACGGCGGTGCCGGCCGGCGTACCAGAGGCAGTTGAGTCGACGGCATCAGCAACCGTCACGCGGTCACGTTCTGCGGCAACCGAGCCGGTGACCGAATCGGCAACCGCAGTATCAGAGCCACGGTCATATCCCTCATCGGCCACACCGGCGAACGCGGCATCAGCATTGCGCATCACTTGATCTTCGGTTCCTTGGCCAAAATCGGGGTCGCCCGGGCGAATCACACGGTCATGGAAAGGCTTCAAAACATTGCCATCAGCGTCTTCAAAACCGCGTTGAATCATGTATTCATTAACCGCGGTTTTGTAGGCGTTGGTCATGGCGGCGATATAGTAGGCGCTTTTCGCGCGGCCTTCGATTTTGAGGCTGGTGGCACCGGAGTCAATCAAATCATCCAAGTGCCCCAGCATATTCATGTCCTGCGAATTGAACAGATAGGCGCCGTTCTCGGTCTGCTCGATCGGGAAGTACTGGCCGGGGCGCTTCTCTTCCACGATCGAATACTTCCAGCGGCATGGCTGGGCACATTCGCCGTGATTGCCATCGCGGCCGGTCAGATAGTTGGAGAACAGGCAGCGGCCGGAGAAGGCCATGCACATAGCACCGTGGACGAAGCATTCGATGTCGAGGTCATCGGGAATGTTGGCGCGAATATCACGCACGGCCTGCAAGTCCATCTCGCGGGCCAACACCACACGGCGAGCACCAAGCTCGTAGAAGGCGTTCGCAGCCTGATAATTAGTCACGCCGGCCTGGGTGGAGACGTGCAGTTCCAGATTCGGAGCCACCTGACGGGCCATCATCATCACGCCAATATCGGAGACGATCAGCGCGTCCACGCCGGTGTCTTTGAGCTGGCCGACGTACTCGTGCATGGCTTCGATCTCGTTGTTGCGCGGCAGCACGTTGCAGGTCACGTACACGCGAGCGCCGCGTTCATGGGCGTAGCGCGATCCTTCCTCGAAATCCTCAAGGCTAAGGTTTTTGGGGGCCGATCGCATGCCGAAGGCTTTGCCGCCGCAGTAGACGGCGTCGGCACCATAATCGACCGCGGTTTTCAGGCCCCTCAGGTTGCCGGCCGGGGACAACACTTCGGGCTTTTGCGGGTGGGGAGGTTCATCGTCGTATTCATCACCGCAATAGTGTAGTGGTGGCCGTGTAATGCGGGAGGGGCTACCGTTAGGCTGGATGACATGAAGATCGATATCGTGAGCGTGTTCCCCGAATACTTTGAGGTGATGAACCTCAGCCTGATGGGCAAAGCCCAGGCCAAGGGATTGTTGGAGATCAAGGCGCACAACCTGCGCGACTGGACCCACGATGTGCATCATTCGGTGGATGATACGCCAGTCGGCGGCGGGGCCGGCATGGTGATGAAGCCCGAAGTGTGGAGCGAATGTCTGGACGAACTGCTGGGATTCTCGCAGCCGTCCGGCTCCCCCGCCCCATCCGGCGCACCGGTGCTCATCTTCCCGAACCCATCGGCCCCGTTGTTCACCCAGCGCGACGCCACCGAGCTCAGCCATGCCGACCATCTGCTGTTCGGCTGCGGCCGGTATGAGGGCTACGATGCGCGCATCCCGGACTACTACCGCGCCCAAGGCGTCGACGTACGCGAATATTCGATCGGCGACTATGTGCTGAACGGCGGCGAAGTAGCGGTATCGGTGATGCTTGAGGCCATCACCCGCCTGATGCCCGGATTCATGGGCAACCCAGATTCGATTGTTGAGGAATCCTACACCGGCGAGGGCGCACTGCTTGAACATCGCCAGTACACCAAGCCGGCCGTGTGGCGCGGTATTGCGGTGCCGGATGTGCTGTTGTCCGGCGACCACGGCAAGGTGGACCGTTTTCGCCGCGACGAAGCGCTGGCCCGCACCGCCGAGATTCGGCCAGACCTTATCGCGGCACTGGATTGCAAGGCGCTGGATAAGGCCGATCGCAAGACCCTGATGGCCTTGGGCTGGGAGGTCTCCGCCGCCCATCCGCGCCGGCTCGCCGATTAATTCACCACACGGTGGGAGATTCACTACGCGGCGGAATCGTCGGAACGCTCTATATCCGAGTCGTCATCCGCGGATTCGATGTAGAAGACGGCGGTTTCGCCGTAGTTGCGGCTTTCGGTGATTTGCCAGCCTCCGGGGGCAGTGGGATCATCCGAGCGTACCGAGCGTTCGAGCATGATCACCGTGTTCTCGTTGGTGGCGCTGCCCGCCGCCAGATCGGACAGTAGCTGATTGCATTCAGCGGTCTCATAGGCATAGGGCGGGTCGATGAATATCACGTCGAATGGTTCGCCGAAGCCGCCAGCCACTTGCTCGGCTTTTTTGACCAGCACACGAGCCTTGAGCGAAGCATCCCACGAACGATTCTTCTGTAGCTGCGCCAAGGTCTTGGTAATCAGCGCCGCCGCAGGCCGGGAACTTTCCACGGCCACGAGTTCTCGCGCGCCACGGCTCAGCGCTTCGATGCCCAACGCACCAGTACCGGCGAACAGGTCCAGTACACGGGCATCATCCAGCACTCCCCATGAGTCGAGGTGCGAGAAAATCGCCTCTTTGGTGCGATCCGTGGTAGGCCGGGTACCCGTTTTTCGGCGTAGCAAGCGCCACACCCTTGAATCGTCCAGAAATTACACGCATAGCTTTCACTGTACAGGTTCATCTGCGCATACCAATCATGAACAACAATGGGGTGCTCGAAGCGCACCAATGATATATGCACTTCGAGTACCTCATGTACGAATGGTCTTGCCTCCACTGAAGCACATTCGAGGGCTTCCCGACCGTGATTTCCTCACGATCGGCATACGGAAAAACTATATCGTGCGATTACGGGGGCGCAGCCCTAGCCTCAGCTGGAGGTGCCTCAGCTGGAGGTCAGGAAGGTTTCGTTGCCTCGGGTGAAGTCGAGGACGGCACCGGCGAGTTGGACCTCACCTGCCAGTTCGGGGTCGGCGGCCAGAAGCTGCTCGGCACGGGTGCGGGCGTCGGCGATCATGTCGGCGTCCTTGACCACGCGCAGGAGCTTCAGGCTGGACTTGCCGCCGGATTGGGCGTCGCCGAGCACATCGCCGGCACCGCGGAATTCCAAGTCGGCTTGGGCGATTTCGGCACCGTCGAGCGAGTGGTGAATCACTTCGAGCCGTTGCTCGGCCGGGGAGCCGGGTTCCGCACGGGAAATAAGGAACGCCCACGAGTTGGTGCCGCCACGCCCCACGCGGCCGCGCAGCTGATGCAGCTGAGAGAGGCCGTATCGGTCGGCATCAAAGATGACGATGCAGCTGGCCTGCTTGACGTCCACGCCGACTTCGATCACCGTGGTGGACACCAGGATCGGAGTCTCGCCGCCGGCAAAATCGGCCATGACCTGGGTTTTGACGTCATCCTTGTCGCGGCCGGTCAGAGTCGCGAAACCGAATGCCTTGGAACTGTGGAAGTTTCTGCAACCGGTCGGCGATTTCGGCCACCGCATGCAATGGCGGGCGAGCCACGGTTCGCCATTTCGTCGAAGGTTCGTAGGGGTCGTCGATGCCGATGGCATCGGCCGCCGCGCGCGTCGCACGGCCGCCCGCAGCTGTGCGGGCACTGGAACCAGATGCTGCGGCGCGTCCGAGGGCAGAACCGGCTGCTGCCGAAACGCCGGAACCGCCTTCGTTCTCCTCATCATCCGCATCAATGCGCGGGCACACGATATAGGTCCGCTCCCCCGCGTCGACTCGCGCGCGAATGTGCGCGAACATACGCCCCATGGTGGCGGCGTCGGCCTCATTGACCACCACGGTACGAATCGGTTTGCGGCCGCCAGGCAATTCGGTGAGCCAGGAAATATCGAGATCGCCAAACCAAGTCATGGCGGCGGTGCGCGGGATGGGCGTGGCGGTCATCACCAGTAGATGCGGCGTGGTGCCGTCATCGGTTTTGGCGTTGAGGCTTTCGCGCTGTTCCACACCGAACCGGTGTTGCTCGTCGATCACCACCAAGGCCAAGTGCGGGGCTTGGAAGGTCTTGGAAAACGCCGCGTGCGTGGCCACGATAATGCCCGGCTCACCACTGGCGGCCGCAGCGAGCGCCTTACGCCGGGCGGCAAGCTTCATACCACCGGTCAGCAGGGTGACGGGAATTTCCGCAGTCACCTTGGAAGAAGAGACCGTCGAAGCACCGGACGCGCCCATCGCGCCCTCAACGTCGGCCGCGGCATCGGTCTCCTTGGCACCCGGCTGTGCAAGGGTCAACCCCGACACCATCTTGCTGATGGTCTCGTAATGCTGTTCGGCAAGCACCTGAGTGGGAGCCACCAGCACCGCCTGATAGCCGGCGCCGACCGCCTGCAGCATGGCCGCGAGCGCCACTACGGTTTTGCCGGAGCCGACTTCGCCCTGCAACAGACGCTGCATGGGCCAGTCACGTTCAAGATCGGACGCGATGTCGTCCACCACCTGACTCTGCCCGGCTGTCAGTGTGAACGGCAACGATGCGATGAAGCGGTCGCGCAAATTGGGCAAATTGGGCAGATCAGGCAGATCGGTCGCAGAACCGCGCTCCGATGCTTCTGGTTGCGTACTTGGCTCCGCAACCGCTTCGCCCACCGACGCTCGAGCTGTTTCCAGCGCCTCGTTCAGCGGGCAAGGATGCGCCGATGACTTGTGCGCGTGCTGTCGAGACTTCAGCAGCGAGGTCTGCGAAACGAAAGCCTCCTCATAGCGCAGGGTTTCGATGGCCTCCTTGAACCGGGCCGTGGAGGCCGGATCATGAATGGCCAGGAACGCCTCAGCCCGATGCATGAGGTTCTTGGCCTTGCGCACCGATTCGGGCAGCACATCTGGGATGGATTGGGAGAGCGCCTCAGCACCGGATTCGGCGGTCGTGCCGGACTTCTCTTCCCCGTTTTGGACGGCGATGGTGTCAGTCGCGGGAGCCACAATGCCGGCTGCCCCAGCGCCAGCGAGTTGCCCGTCAGGCGTGGATGACGTGCGGGCCCCCATCATCCACAGCAATCCCAGAATCGTCTCATGAATATGTTCGGACGAGATACGCGAACTGGCGTGATATACCGGGCGGGGCCGGCAGACGCGGGTAAGCGCCTCTTGCACGGTATCGGCGTCGTATTTCAACGCGGCCCCGGAAGGGGCAGTCGCGGCCGGCGGATACGCGGACTGCGCACTGGCATACGGATCGGCACTTCCCGCAAACGCACCATTGCCGGATGCCGCGCCCCGAGCGTAACCCTCAAGCCCCGCTCCTGCTCCGGCCGGCACGGGCGCGACAGTGAGGATTTCGGGATGGGTGAACTGCAGCTGACCCATGTATTCGCCGGGCATACCGGAGACCACCACAGACGTGCCGGCGCGCAGTCGCACGCTGACCCAATCCACATACGATTTACGATACGAGAAGAACGTGAGCCGGGCCGTACTGCCGGGTACGCGACGAGACCGGGCGAAGTCGGCGTCATCGACCGTCGCTTCGAGTCGGTAGCCGCGGCGAGCGTTCATCGGCACCACGCGCATATCTCGTATCACGGCGGCAAATGCCATCTGCTGGCCGGGTGCGGCCTCGCGGATGGCGCGAAGCGGCACCGGTTCGGTGACGCGGAAAGGATAGTAGGTCAGGGCGTCGCCGACAGTGACGATTCCCAGCGATTTGAGCGCGGACACGCGACGCTTGTTGGTGACCAGCGAAGCGAGAGTGGTGCCCATAGTGATGCTCATATTGGCCTATTCTATTCGCACGGCCTCTTTAGGCCGCAGAAACAACAAAACCCGCCAAGCCGAAGCTCAAACGGGTTTTGCTCCACGTTAGTACGCGATTCACGCGGCCACGCGCTGAACCTTGCCAGCCTTGAGGCACTTGACGCACACGCGCAGGCGAGTGTTCTCGCCATCAATCGTGGTGCGTACAGACTGCAGGTTCGGGCGGAAGCTACGCTTGGTACGACGGTGCGAATGGGAAACGGTGAAACCGGTCTGCGGTCCCTTGCCGCACACTGCGCAACGAGCTGCCATGATGGACTCCCTTAACCTTGATGTGTCAAGTCTTTCACGCATTCGACCGCCGGTTTCACCCGACATGCCGAACACACAACTTCACAAATATATAGCCCAATACCGACAACCGCAACTCTTGCGTGTATCATGGGCGAACTTCGGCGGTTCACGCGCGGTTCGAGCGTAACTTGCGAGTGGGCCATCAGCGGTTCGCGAGCGGTTCGGCATTGGTTCGTCAGCGGTCCGCAAGTAGTTCGCCAGCAGTTCGCCAGCGGCGAATTACGCTGCAAATCGTAGCGTTTACCCGATAAAACACGCCGGCCTGCCTATTCCGCATCCAGCAAACTCTCATATAATCTCGGTATAAGAGACGGCAAGGGACGAAGGGGTCCTCGTGCAACTTACGACGAAGGAGGCTGTCATGTTGAATCTCAGGCGAGGTATCGGCACTCACGAGCCCAGCGTGATTTCACTGGGTCAAGTCTGGGTGGACATTATGCTCAATGTGGACGAGGTGCCGGCACAGGGCGGATTCGCCGTGGCCGATCATCCGAAGCCCTCCATTGGCGGCAGCTATCGCGTGCTGCAGGCGGCCAGCCGCATGGGCGTGCCGACCGAGCACGCCGGCATTCTGGGCAACGGCCTGTGGGCGCATTTCATCCGCCAGTCATTCCAGGACAACGGCATCACGCATATCGGCCAGGATCGTCTTGATGAGGATTCCGGCTTCCGCGTGGTGCTGAGCTCCGGCGCGCCGAAGAAGACGTTCATCGCTTCCTATGGCGCCGAGGCTCATGGCAACGCGGACACGTTCAACACGCTGGAGCCGCAGCCCAAAGACGTGGTGCACATCAGCGGCAACACACTGATGGACCACACGGCCACCGGCGTGGACGGATTCCTACTCAAGGCCGGTACCGACCCGGCTGCACGCGACTACACGCTGGTGATCAACCCCACCAATACGTTGCGTTTGGTCAACGACCATATGCTTGAGGACCTGGTGCTCGCACGCCCGGTCTGGTCCTGCAACCGTCAGGAGGCCATGACGCTGGCCGAGCGACTTGGTGCGCCAATCGACGACAGCAAAGTCACCATTGGCGGCGGACTTGACGACTTCATGCACCAGTTGTGCGACGGCTTGGGCGCTACACTGCGCGCGCCGCTGGTGGTGCGTGTCGGCGCCCGCGGCGCTTGGATTCGTGAGCCAGGTGGCGAGACGATTCATATCGAGGGATACCCGACCAAGGCCGTACACACCCGTTCGGCGGGCGGTTGCCACACCGGCGTGATGTGCGCGATGCTGGCAAAGGGCCATAGTCTGGCCGAATCGGTAAAGATCGCCAACGCGGCGGCATCCATCGCCATCCAGCACAGCCTCAACGGCGTGCCGCAATGCCCCGATTACGACGAGGCCATCGCGCTGATCGGCGAATAGTCGACTATAGGTAGCTCCCCCCAGTCCGCTTCGCGGCCAGCTCCCCTCAGCGAGGGGAGCTATTTTTGCTCTGGCTCCCCTTAGAAAGAGGCCCGGCATTATTCATCCGCCGTTCAACCGGAATGGCTCCCCTACCCTAGTCCGCGCTTCTACGATAGATTGAGTTGAATACTGTCGAGGAGTGTATATGACTGATCCCACGAATGTCCACGAACCGGTGCCGCAAAGCGCCAAACTGACCGCCCGCGAGAAGAAGTGGATCATCTACGACGTCGGCAACTCGGCATTCGTGCTGCTGTCCACCGCCGTCATCCCCATTTACGCCAAATCGCTGATGCCGGCGGACGGCAACATCGTGTCCGCCTGGGGCTACGCGCAAACCATTGCTTCCTTGGTCATCGCGCTGCTCATGCCGTTGCTCGGCTCCATCGCCGACGTGCAAGGCATGAAAATCAAGTTCTTCCTTGGCTTCTTCGGCACTGGCGTGGTCACCTGCTGCGCAATGGCCCTGCCCCTGACCTGGCTACCGTTCCTAGTCGTCTACATTCTGGCGACCATCGGCCTCAACGGCTCGCTAACGTTCTACGATTCGATGCTCATCGACGCCACCTCGAACGAGCGCATGGACAAGGTCTCCTCGCATGGCTACGGCTGGGGCTACATCGGCTCCACCGTGCCGTTCATCTTCTGCATCGCGCTGATCTTCGGCGGCCCGTCGCTCTTCGACTGGTCCACGGTGGCTTGCACGCGCGCCTCGTTCATCATCACCGCCATCTGGTGGGTGGCATTCACCATCCCGCTGCTTACCAGCTACCGCCAAGTGCACTATCGCGCCACCCGTGACCAGCTGGGCTCGGCCGTGCGCGGCACGTTCAGCGAACTGGCGGGCACGTTCGGCAAAATCGTGAAGAACAAGCCGTTGTGGATGTTCATGATCGCGTTCTTCTTCTACATCGATGCCGTGAACACGGTGATTTCGATGAGTACCTCCTACGGTGCCGAGCTTGGCATCGACTCCACCCAGCTGGTGGTGGCACTGCTCGTCACGCAGTTCGTGGCCTTCCCCTGCGCGATTCTCTACGGTCGTTTGGCCGGCCGGTTCGGCTGCAAAGTGATGATCACGGCGGCGGTCGTGGCATACATGTGCATCGTGTTCTTCGCCGCGTTCTTCCTGAAGTCGGCCGTGGAGTTCTGGATTCTGGCGATTCTGGTCGGCATGTTCCAGGGCGGCATCCAGGCGCTCTCCCGCTCGTACTACGGCAAGATCATCCCCAAGGATCACGCCAACGAGTACTACGGCTTCTACGATATCTTCGGCAAGACCGCCTCGATCATCGGCACCTTCCTGGTGGCCACCACCACGTCCCTGACCGGCAACGCCTCGCTCGGCGTGCTCTCCATCGCCGTCCTGCTCGTCGCGGCACTCGTCTTCCTGCTCCTGCAAAAGGACCCGACGCGGGAGTGATTTGCCGGCCCTCGGCAACTCTGTGCCGAGGGCGACATCTCGCAGCATAGAAATCCTCGACATAGGGATGCCGCCGTTTGAAGTCGGTATGTGACATGCCGCCCGGAATCAGCATCGCCAGCCCGATAATCACGCCCACGCAGATGCCCAGGAATGTCAGAAAATCGTTGAGTGGCGTCACGCCGAGAATGGAATTATCGGAATCGAACAGGTTGCCGATGCCGGCTCCCGCGATAATCGCCGCGACACCGCCGGCAATCAGTAGCGCGAATCGGCAGCGGTGTTCATCGTAGCCGGTCAGATCCTGCGGTAAGGCAGCCACATTAGCCAGCGTGCCGGGACGTGATGAACTGGTTCCGTGCAACATTTCGCCGGGCAATGCATTTGCGGAGCTCGGGCCATTGATGCCGTCACCGCCGGACCGCGCTGATTCACCGATGTTCCCATCAGCATCCTTCATATACGCGGGTTCCCCGGCTCCCTCCCCGGTTACGGTTCTGGCAGCCGAGCCATGGTCGCCCTCCGCTGCGCCGCGCGCGGCCGCACCCACGTTCACGCTCGCACTCACATCGCCAAGTACCAGGTCATCAAGCGTGCAACCGAACAGGTCGCAGATCATAAGCAGCTTGTCCATCTCGGGATAGGCCTTCTCGGATTCCCATTTGGAGATGGCCTGGCGCGAGACGCCGAGCAACATGGCCAGCTGTTCCTGGGGCATGTTGCGTTGTGCGCGCAGGTATTGCAGGTTGGCGCGGAAGCTCATCGGAGTGTCCCTTCATAGGTAATGCTCATCATGACATATTCGGCCGATGCCCTCACTATGCCACGGCAAACCAGTTCCGCGCCACCATCTTCAGGTTGCATATTCGCGCGCAACCACAGGTTGCATCGGCGGAATCCCGCCATTCTGCCGGCTCCGCGGCATTCTAGCCCGCACCCCGATTGGACCGGCATAATCGGAATACATCGATTATGAAAAAACGCTCGCGGCCACATGGCCAACGAGCGTGAATCTCGGGTGGGCGATGTAGGAATCGAACCTACGACCCCTTCGGTGTGAACGAAGTGCGCTAGCCGCTGCGCCAATCGCCCGAGCCTGTGATGAAAAAACCGGCAACATTCTGCCGGCGATTCATCGAGTGGGCGATACAAGATTCGAACTTGTGACCCCTTCCGTGTCAGGGAAGTGCGCTACCACTGCGCCAACCGCCCGGGTCATCATCCGGTCGAATCAATCAGCATGAATCAACCATCCGAGAGCGGACAACGGGACTCGAACCCGCGGTCTCAACCTTGGCAAGGTTGCGCTTTACCAACTAAGCTATGTCCGCATGTGTTACCTTCACAGGCAACAGGTGACAAAGATACGCCAATCTCAGGAAAAAGCCAAGCCCCCGCGTGTCCCACCGGTTTTCCAACGATTATCGAGCGCCGAAGTGAAGTTCCCGAACTACGCCGACGTGCCGTCCTTCATGGAATCAGGCACGGTATGGGCTTCATCCCTCAACGCGCGATAATGGCGGTATGACGCAACGACAACTGATGCGGGCCACAGTCGAAACGCCCATCGGCCGGATGATGATGGCCTCCGACGGCGAGGGACTTACCGAACTCTGTCTTGAAGACTGGTGGTGGGCCACCGATCACCAAGCCGTTCTCGATTCGAATCGCGAATCCGATAGTGAACCCGACGTATTCCGTATAACCCGCGAATGGCTGACCGCCTATTTCGCCGGCGAACGCCCCGGCTCGGATCAGGTGCCGCCTTTGCATCCCGCCGGCACGCCATTCCAACATGAAGTGTGGAATCTGGTGGCCGAAATCCCCTATGGCATGACGGTAAGTTACGGCGAACTCGCCGCCGAATTGGCCGAACGACGCGGCGGCGGCCGCATGGCCGCGCAGGCGGTCGGAGGCGCAGTGAAGCGCAATCCGGTTACCATCATCGTGCCCTGCCACCGCGTAGTCGGCTCGGGCCGCGCGTTTGGCGGCTACGGCGGCCGACTCGACATCAAGGCCGAGTTGCTTGAACTCGAGGGCGTGGATCTGGCGCGCTTCGATCTGCCGAACCTTTGACGGGCCCAGCGGTCCGCCTCGTCAAAAAGGATTGAGTGGTTAACCCTCCCGCCGGCGGGAGATGGCGCGTAGCGCCGGAGGGTGGTCGGCTGGCTGGCATCGCAACCCTGCTACCCGACAATTTTCGACAAGCCGACGGGAATCCTTCCACGAATTGTTCGCCGTCGGTGCAGTCTTGCTCGATCGCGCCGGCCAAAACCGTACAATCCCTACAATGGAATGCATATGGTTAATTGCTGCGCGCAGCCGCACGGCCGCACGCGATCGCAAGACCACGCAGCCCAAGGGGATATGCAATATCAACGGAAGCAGGAGGTGCGCATGACCGGCATTATCGATTACGCGCACACCGAAACGCGCTCCTTCGCCGACTTGCCGTTCAACGAAATCGACGCCTTGATCATCTCCACGCTCATCTATGAGGATGTGGCCAGTGTCTGTCCGACGTTGATGCTGGATGAGACGCGGTCAGGCTCGTTCGCCGCACGCATTCGCGCTTTCGAACCCAAGCATCCACTGATCTGGCTGAAGGGTATCTGGCATCCCGAGCTTGAATCGGTAAGCCTTGACGAGGCCAACCGCGAGCTGCATCGTTCGCCGGAAACACATGCCGACGACAAGCCGCACGAAGCCCAAATGGTTTCAGTGGTCAACCCGGACCTGACCCACGACCTGTTCCAGGCCGCAGGCGAAAACCCCCGCTACGCCAACGTTCGCCTGGGCGCGGTGGTCGAGCACATCAATCAGGGTGAGCAAACCCAATTCGCCGCCGCCACCTTCCAACTGCCCGACGGCCACAAGCGCCGAAAGCCGACCTACAAAGGCACGTTGGTTATTTCCTTCCGCGGCACCGATGATTCGCTCATCGGATGGAAGGAAGATTTCAATATGGCTTTCCAGTATCCGGTGCCGGCGCAACGTTCAGCCAGCGCCTATCTGGATATGGTGGCGCGACTGTGGGAGGGTCCGATTATTCTGGTCGGCCATTCCAAGGGAGGCAATCTGGCGATTTACGCGGCCATGAACGCCGATCCCAAGGTGCGCAAGCGCATTCAGCATGTCTATTCACTGGATGGCCCCGGTTTCCCGCCGGAGATTGTGACCAGCCCCGCCTACCGCACCATCCAGCCGAAGGTGACGAAAATCGTGCCGAGTTCGTCGATTGTGGGCATGATTTTCGAGACCCCGGAGCCTTGCCGCGTGGTCTCTTCCGATTCGGATGGCATCATGCAGCATTCCGCCTTCACCTGGCTATTGGATGGTGACCAGTTCATCACCGAGCCGGATTTGAGTTCCAGCTCGCAGTTGTTTAACGAGGAGCTGAACCATTGGATCGCCACGCTTACGCCCGAACAGCGCGAGCGTGCGGTGGATGCGCTGTTCACCGTGCTGCACGCCAACGGCGCCACCAGCTTCAGCGAGGTGATGAGCAACTTCCCCGCTTCGATTCCGGCGATGCTTGGCGCGTACGTTGGGCTGACCCCCGCAGACCGGCGTCATTTGGTTGAGGCCCTGGCGATACTGTTCAAGGCGTCCACGGCCAAACGCAAGCCGACGCCCGCCCCGGCTTCCGCACCAAGTTCTGCGACCTCCAAAGCAACAGCCGAGATCCCAGCAGAAACTGCAGCAGGAGCAGATAGCGCAGCTCCGGCCAGAGCCGATACTGATGCCGATGCCGGCACCACAGCTTCGCCATCAGCGGAGGACGCAACTGAAATCGCCGATTAGCTCATAGACATGTCCACAAATAATAGTTATACTGCCCAATAAGTTATTAGACAGCGTGACCATATCACGCTGGTGCATCAGGAGGAAGAGATGCCACGTCCACGCCATGATTCCGAGGTGCTGCCCGCCAAAGAACGCCTCGAGAACGCTTTCTGGGAATTGCTCGCCGACCGCGACTATCGCAAGATCACCGTTACCGACGTGGTGCGTGAGGCTGGCGTGAACCGTAATTCGTTCTACTATCACTTCTCCAGCCTGCCCGAATTGGCCGATTCAGCCATCCTGCATCAGGTCGAATCGATTCCGATCAACCGCACCCCCGATCCGAACGGCAATCCCGAGGAACAATGGCGAGACCGCGTCACCGCCACGCTCTCCGATCCAGAGCAGCGTCAGCGCCTCGACCACCTGGCCCTGTTGGCAGGCCCGCACAGCACGCTTGAACTGACCGAATCGCTGCGCGACTTCTGCCGTCTGCAAATGCTCAGCACATTGCACCGCGACCCCAAGAACCTTGACCTGAAAACCGATCTCATGGTCGAGTTCACCGTGGGCGGCATGCTCGCCGTGCTGCAACGTTGGCCCGAATTGAGCGACACCATCGAAATCAAAGACCTGCTTAAAGAAGATGTGGCCGTGCTGGCCATGGGCATATACCTGGCCATGAGCCAAAAGGACATGCTTAATTACTGGAATCGCATCTTCGTGCACAATGCGCAGGATTCGACCGCCCCCGGCATGCCGGTCGCCGCCACGCATGCCGCGCCATCCACCATCTCATCGTCGAACGGCCCCGCAGGATTCCCCGGGTACACCGCTTGACCGAAAACCAGCGAGTCTGGATTGTTTCCGCCGCACGAACCTCGCGTGAGGTTTCTCACAAGGCGCAATCAGCCTCTCATGCTGGCGTTTCCAACCCACGCACAGGAAGATGGAAGCATGAGCGAAACATCGAACAAGACCCGTCTGGAACATGACTGCATCGGCCAGATGGAGGTGCCGGCGAACGTCTACTGGGGTATTCACACCCAGCGCGCTATCGGCAACTTCCCGGTCTCCGGCATCACCGATAGCCAACATCCCGAGCTGATTCGCGCCTATGCCACGGTCAAGCGCGCCTGCGCCATCGCCAATGAGGAATTAGGCCTGATCGACCCAGCCAAGGCCGAGGCCATTCGCGCCGCCTGCCTAGAAATTGAGGCCGGCAAACTGGCCGATCAGTTCCCGGTCGATGTGATGCAGGGCGGTGCCGGCACCTCGTCGAACATGAACATGAACGAGGTGATCGCCAACCGTGCGTTGGAAATCGCCGGCCGCCAGCGCGGCGATTACACATACATCCATCCGAACGACGACGTCAACAAGTCGCAGTCCACGAACGACACCTACCCGGCCGCCTGCAAACTCGCGCTTATCGACGCGATCGGGCCGCTCGCCGAGTCCACCAAGAAACTCGCCAAGGCCTTCCACGATCTGGCCGACAAACATATCAATGACGTGACGATTGGCCGCACGCAGCTGCAGGACGCCGTACCAATGACCTATGGTCAGGAATTTCATGCGTTTGCCACGCTGTTGAAGTCTGATTTGGCTGCATTCGATCGCGTGGTGCCGCTGCTGGCCCAGCTCAACCTCGGTGCCACCGCCATCGGTACCGGCATTTGCGCGGATCTGCGATTCCGCAAGTCCGCTATCAAGCATCTGGCGCAAATCACCGGGCTGCCGGTCACCGCCGCGCCCGATCCGGTGGCCGCCATGACGGATATGGGCGCGTACGTGGCCACGTCGGCTGCCATCAAGAGCCTCGCCGTGCACCTGAAGAAGGCCGCCGACGATTTGCGACTGCTCAATTCCGGGCCGCGCTGCGGTTTCAACGATCTCAACGTGCCGGCTCGCCAGGCCGGATCGTCGATCATGCCGGCCAAAGTGAACCCTGTGATCCCCGAATGCGTCAACCAGTGCTGCTTCACGATTTTCGGCATGGACGTGACTGTGAACTGGGCTGTGGCCGAGGGACAGTTGCAGCTGAACGCCTTCGACCCGGTGATGGTGCATGAGCTGCTGACCGGCATGGCGTTGCTGACGCGCGCCATGGAGACGTTCCGCGTCAACTGCGTGGAAGGCATCGAAATCAATGCTGACCTGGGGCGTTCATACGCCCAGTCCTCACCGTCGATTTCCGCCGCGCTCAACCACTACATCGGCTACGAGCACGCGGCCGACATCGCCGCCGAAGCCGTACATACCGGCCGTACCGTGCGCGAGGTGGCCGGCGAACGCACCGACCTGCCCGCCGAGCAGTTGGACGAGATTCTCGATCCGATTCGACTGGCCCGCGGCCTCGGCCAGACCTGCCGCGAGCACCAGGAGTAGCGGAATCGACCGTAGGCCGATTCCGCTTTCTGCCACCCCGTCTCCACGACTTCACCAGAAACGACCGATACAGTAGGCGTATGACTGAATATGCAGAAGACATCGCACGCTGGTTTCAGGTGAACGCCGGCAAACTCATCTGGCTGACCATTGTATTGGCCATCGTATTTGTGGCCGACCGCGTCATCAGCCGCGTGTTGCGCAAGATTCTGGACAATTCTCAGATTCCCAGCGCCTCGATTTTCGTGAACCTCACGCGCGTGACCATCTGGGTCACCGGCGCAGCGATGGTACTGCAGCCCGTATTCGGCATCAATCCGACCACACTTATCACCGCCCTTGGTGTTGGAGGTGTGGCGATCTCGCTGGGTCTGAAGGATACAATCGCCAACATCATCGGCGGCTTCGGCCTGATGCTGGGCTGCGTAATCCAACCCGGCGATCTGGTGACCATTCAAGGCGTCACAGGCACCGTGCACGACATCACCTGGCGTCAGACCGTGGTGCGCACCCGTTCCGGAGACATGATGGTCATCCCCAATTCGGTACTCAATACGGCCGCCCTGACCAAGCTCACGCCGGTCAGCGAAGGCATGGCCACGCTTGAGTTCACGGCCAAGGCCTCCGGCGACCCGTCTGCGATCAGTCAGGATATTCTCGACCGCGTAACCAAAGCCACCGCCGACGTGGCGCTGGAGGGTCAGCCGCCATTGGTCAAGTTCACCGGCTTCTCCCCTTACGGCATGACCGGCCAAGTGCTTGTGTTCGCGCGCGAGGGTGTGCTGCCTTCCACCATCAAAGATATGGCGGCGCGAGCCATCGCCGGTTCGGGCACCGAATACCTTGTTGAAGATGGCGGCTCGTCAGGCAATCTGTGATATCTCCCGGCTCGCCTCTCTGGGTCCGGCTATGACAGTCATGCGAACAGCATCCAACCGGTAAGCATCACAGTCAACAGTAGGTACGCGATAACGCCGGGATTGGCATAGGCGGTGCGTATTTTAAGCCCCGCAGGCAACTCCTCTGGCGCAAGATAGAACTCCCAGCTCTTGCGCTTGGTGATAAGCAGCACGATACCGGCAATGCAGAGGCCCAACATCACTGTGCCGTACAACATCATGATGCCCATGTCGCCCATGTTGCCGGCTTCAGCCATACGCATGATTTCGGCCTCGCTGACCGTGCCGTCGAGGATGCGGGGATCGATCTGTTGTATCACCAATGGGGCGAGTACTGACCCGTTCAGGTTGATCAGCATGTGCATAGCCACCGAATACCGCAGTCGGGAGGTGCGCGTGTATACATATCCGAACATCAGTCCTAGGCCAAAGGCGTAGAAGAACTGGAACACGTTCATATGGAATAGCGCGAATGCCAATGCGGAGAATATGATTGCGGTCTTCTCTCCGTACCGGCGCAGGCGGGAGATAATCTCCTTGCGAAAAATCCATTCTTCGCAAACCGGTGCCAACAGGCCTATGAACAATGCGTTCACCCGCCAGTCGCTGCCAAGAATCACGTCGTTGATGCGATTGGTGGCCTGACCATCAGTGGCTCCGGCAGACAATATATTGCCAATCATATTGCCCAAGAACATTACCGGAATGCACATGACGAAAATCTGAATGAACTCCCCCGCCTTCATGGGGTACTGCCGGGTGCGAATAACCGGTACGCGAGTGAAGGCCAACATACTCAGCGGCATGGCCACCACATACAGCGGTCCGGAGGAGGCGAGCAGCACAGCCCAAGCGGGCACATCGGTGCCAAGCAGCGTTCGTAGTGCTTCAGTGGCCAGAATATTCAGTCCGATCCAGAACACCATCATAATGGCGAGCGCCGAGCCGATTGTCGAAAACCGGCGATGGGCCGTGAACCACCAATCGCGTGGAGATTGTTGCGGCTGCTGCGATTGCTGAGGTGCCTGCGGCTGCTGCGCCGGCGGCATTGGTTCGCTCATACTTATCCCCCATAGTTACTGGCCGCAAACGGACCGATCACACGTGCAATACTCTTCAAGAATACGGCACGGCGTTTCGATTGCATTGGGAATGGGGGAGGAAATCATCAATGGGCAAGGAATGATCAACGTCAATCATTCCCAATGCCGAGAAAGTCCCCTACTCTGCAAGATTGCTGTGGGACGGCACGCGATAATCGCCCAAAAATCGCCGCCGTCCCACACACATCATTGCCGATAAGCCATTCGACGATCGTACAGTCACAAAAACAGAACAGAACCGCACGATCATCGCAACGCCATTCAGCAGGCGAGCGCGGCGACCGGACGCGGGGTGACAATCACGTCATCGCCCACCGCCAGACCGGCCGGCAGCTCGCTGGCGGGCAGCTGCACGGTGGCCTTGAGCTGTTCGCCCTTGTTCCAGCGCTGGTATTCGCCGGAGGTGATGACCGTATCCACGCGCACCAAGGAGCCAAGGAAGTGAATGACCTCCACGCGGGCGCGTTCGCCGACGTGCGAATCGCTGCTGCCGGCCAAGGCCAGCGTCAGGTTCTCCGGGCGCACGAGCACGGCCACGGAATCGCCCTTGGCGGAGCCGGCGAGCAGCGGCACGCGCTGGCCGAAGACCACGGCCTCGTCGCCATTGGATGCGCCGGGCAGGCGGTTGGTGAGTCCAATGAACGTGGCCACGTACTCGGTGGCGGGGCGCTGGTACAGGTTCTGCGGGGCGGCGATCTGCTCGATCTTGCCCTTGTTCATCACACCGATGCGGTCGGCCACGGCCAGCGCCTCTTCCTGATCGTGGGTCACGAAGACGGTGGTGGTGCCGGTGGTGAGTTGGATGCGGCGAATCTGGTCGCGCAGCTGGACGCGCACCTTGGCGTCGAGGGCGGAGAGCGGCTCGTCGAGCAGTAGCACGCGCGGCTTGACGGCCAGCGCGCGGGCCAGGGCCACGCGCTGTTGCTGGCCGCCGGACATCTGCTGCGTGTACTTCTTGGCCTGATCGGCAAGTCCCACGAGCTCCAGCTGTTCCATGGCGATCTTGCGGCGTTCTGCCTTGCCCATGCCGCGCACTTCGAGGCCGAATTCCACGTTCTCCAGGGCGGTCATGTGCGGGAAAAGCGAGTAGGCCTGGAACACCATGGCCATCTCGCGCTTGTTGACCGGCACGCCGGTGACGTCTTGGCCGCCGACCATGATGCGGCCGCCCTGGATGTCTTCGAGGCCGGCGAGCGAGCGCAGCGCGGTGGACTTGCCGCAGCCGGAGCCGCCGAGCAGCACGACCATTTCGCCGGGCTTGATGTCCAGGTTGAAGTCGTCGAGCGCGTGAACGGTGGAGCCGGGGTAGATCTTGACGACGTCGCGCATCTGGATGGAGCCGCCGCCGCGCTTGACGCTGTCTTTGGAGCAGGGGCCTTGGCGGCCCTTGGTCACGTCCTTGCCGCGCACGCCTCGAGGGTGGCGGTGGGATCGTTCTTGAGGCGTCCTCGGCGGCAGCGGACGTGGTGGC
>ENA-OQDC01000149-OQDC01000149.1-human-gut-metagenome-genome-assembly--contig:-NODE-149-length-55333-cov-5.677771_pt1 | contig 55333 bp, 44 predicted proteins | sample MGYA00242770_ERZ504601 | MGnify/ENA primary metagenome ERZ504601 (study PRJEB26092, sample SAMD00036305) | human gut metagenome | host: Homo sapiens | study: EMG produced TPA metagenomics assembly of...
ATCACTACCAAGCAATAACGTACAATGTATTTTTAAAGATAACACTGGAAATATTTGGGTAGGAACAGAAAAAGGATTAGCACTTTATAAACCCGAAACAGAAACATTTATCAGATTAGGAGAAAAAGAGCCAGCTCTTTCTCATCGTATTTACGATATCCAACAATTTAATGAGAATGAATTATGGATTGCCACTGAATTTGGAGGAATTGCTATTATAAATCTTTCTAAGAGCCTGTTTAATACAGCAGAAGAAATACAATTTATCCAAGCTGGAGATAATGAATATAACTTAAATAACTCAACGGTTCGTTGCCTATTTCAAGATTCACATCAGAACATTTGGGCTGGTACCTGGGGAGGAGGTGTAAACTTTCTCAGCTCCAATACAGCCTTATTTAAGTCATTCAGCTACTCCTCTTATTCATCAGGCAGTAGTCTGAATGCTCCTATCGCCAGCGCAGTGTGTCTTGACAAACAAAATTATTTATGGGTTGGGACAGATGGAGGAGGAATCAATGTGTTAAAAGATGGACAGAGAATAGCAACCTATACGGAACAAACAAATGATATTAGTGGTAACTCCATCCAAACAGCCCTATGTGATAAACGAGGAAATTTATGGTTTGGTGTATTCTATGGAGGAATCATGTTTTATGACACACACAAAAAAATATTTCAACAAGTTTTCCCAGAAGGATACACAAATCAAGATGTCCGTTCACTTTTTGAAGACAAAGAAGGCATTATTTGGGTAGGAACCAGCAATGGTATTTTCCAAATAGAAAGAGATACAAAAAGAATTATCCAGCATACACACGTTACTGATAATCTGGTACGTAGTGTTATTAAAGACAAAAAAGGCCAGATATGGGTAGGAAGTTTTGGAGGTGGTGTAGCCCTTTATTCCTCAAACTGGAAATTATTAAAAGAATTCAACACCTACCTAAACTTCCCATCCAACACCATCAACCAGATTTTTGAAGACTCAAAGGGATGTATATGGGCTGCAACAGGAGAAGGTCTTGTCCAAATCGAGAACAATTCACCTTGGAAATATAAGGTCTACCAGCGTAATGAGGGATTGGCCAATACCTTTATCTGGGCCATTGAGGAAGATGAAAACCAGAATATCTGGTTCAGCACCAATCAGGGAATCAGCTGTTTTGTTCGAAATGAAGGGAATATCTACAATTACGATTTCAGAGACAATATTCCAATGGCAAGTTTCACTGGAAGAAGCGTCTGCAAGGACAAAAATGGAGTTATGTATTTTGGCTCCACGAACGGACTCTGCTACTTCACTCCCAGCTATATCCTGGAAAAACGACAGGCCCCTAAAGCCATTATCGGAAAGATAACGGTTTTTGAACCTCTTGTTTCCGAAAACAGCAATGAGACAGAGATCTCTTTAATCAATAAAGAAAGTGTACGGTTAAAACACCTGCAAAACAACTTCAATATTTCATTCAGCATACAAGATTACTCACTGAATGAAAGAGTTGAGTATGCCTATATGCTAAAAGGGCTGGAAAACTCCTGGTACACTGTAAAGGATCCTAACAACGTCACTTTCCGCAACCTGCCACCCGGAAAATATGAATTCATGATCAAGACTCGTATCCGAAACCAGGAATGGTCAGACGAAATATCATCCATAGAAATTATTATTGCTCCCCCATTCTGGCTTTCCTGGTGGGCAAAACTACTCTATCTAATCAGCGGTACAGCCCTCCTTTTCATCGGACTATGGGCCTATAGACGTAAACTGAATTTAGAGTATCTGTATGAATCCGAAAAGAAAAGTCATGAGCAGGAACAAGAACTGAACGACGAACGCCTGCGGTTCTATACCAATATTACCCACGAACTGCGCACTCCGTTGACACTGATTCTGGGCCCATTGGAAGATTTGGTAAAAAGCAATACGCTTTCCAGCAAAGACCATCATCGGATTTCTGTCATCCATCAGAGTGCCGTACGATTACTGAATCTGATAAACCAGATACTGGACTTCAGAAAAACAGAGACACAAAACAAAAGACTTTGTGTCACAAAAGGCAATCTGACGAATACAGTCTATGAAGTTGGTCTGAAATACAAGGAATTAAACAGTAAACCAGACATCCAGATTCTGATAGAGGCGGAAGAAGAGAATATGTTCTTGTTTTTCGACAAGGAGATTATTACCATGATTCTGGACAATCTGATTTCCAATGCACTGAAATATACCGACAAAGGATACATCCGCATCCGTGCTGAATGGGTTACAGAAAATGGCATACGATATGCGCAACTCTCTGTGGAAGACACCGGATACGGCATCGGGAAAGAGGCATTGGCACACATATTCGAACGTTATTATCAGGAAAGCGGAGAGCACCAGGCTTCTGGAACAGGCATCGGTCTGGCCTTAGTAAAAAACCTGGTAAAATTACACGAAGGAGATATTCAAGTAAAGAGTCTGCCCGATGTCGGTACAACATTCTACCTACGGCTGCTGGCTGAGAATACATATCCTCAGGCATTGCACGGAGAAGATATGCACACTGAAAAGCAAGATGCCAAAGAAGAGGATTCCACCTTGAAACTGGAAGCTATAGAGCCGGATAAAAATGCGCGTCCTATTATTTTAGTAGTAGAAGACAATGCCGATATACGCGATTACATTGCTGACTCATTTACGGATTTATATGAGGTAAAGACAGCAGCTAACGGAAAAGAAGGATTACAAATAGCCACAGATTGTATTCCGGATATTATTGTCAGTGACATTATGATGCCGGTAATGAATGGGGTTGTCATGTGTCAAAAGCTGAAAGCAGACATTCGTACCAGTCACATTCCGGTTATTCTGTTGACAGCAAAGGACAGTATCACCGACAAGGAGGAAGGCTACCAGGCAGGAGCTGATTCTTATCTGACAAAGCCTTTCAGTGCCAGTCTGCTGCAAAGCCGTATCAGCAATTTGCTGACCCAGCGGCGACTTTTATCAGAGCGCTTTGCCATCCGTCCAGACAAACCGGAAAAACAAAGCATGGAGGAAAAGAGGGCCATTATCACGGAATCTATGAACAAGTTGGACAAGGAATTCCTGGATAAAATCACCAATACGATTACCGAAGGATTGGCAGCTGCAGAAAATATAGATATTACCGTACTTTCCAATGTGATGTGCATGAGCAGTTCCACACTCTATCGCAAGGTAAAGGCCCTTACGGGTATGTCAACTAACGAATATATCCGGAAAATCAAAATGCAGCTGGCTGAAAAGTATCTGTTGGAAGGAAAATATTCTATCTCTGAAATCGCATTCAAGGTAGGAATCAACAGTAACGTATACTTCCGTCAGTGCTTTAAAGAAGAGTTCGGCATGTCTGCTTCCGATTACTTGAAGCAACTGACAGGTAAATCCATTGATGAGAAAGTCGATGAATAATCAGCTATAAAAAAACGTCCTTACGTTTGATTCAAAACACAAGTGCATTTGAATCAAAACGCAAGGACGTTTCAAAGCAAACGCTTAGACGTTTTAATCCGAACGCCTAAGCGTTTTTTCATGCTCATAAACCACATCAAAAAAGCGGCCGCTTTCACGAGGAAAACAGCCGCTTTCAAACATTATATCAGATTTCTATTTTATTCTGCTTCACCAGCCTGTTTCGGTATCTTATGACCCATTGTCAGGTAAGCTACCGGAGCAGCTACGAACAATGAAGACAATGTACCGATTACTACACCCAGAATCATAGCGAATGCGAAGCTGCGGATGCTGTCACCACCAAGGATGAAGATACTCAGCAACACAATCAATGTACTCAAAGAAGTGTTGATGGTACGGGCCAGAGTCGTGTTCAACGAATCATTGAACAGTTGCGTACGGTCGCGTTTCGGATACAAACCGATGAACTCACGTACACGGTCGAAGATTACCACCTTATCGTTGATAGAGTAACCGATTGCAGTCAAGATAGCACCAATGAATGTCTGGTCAATTTCCAAAGAGAACGGCATCCATCCATAGCACAAAGAGTATGCACCGATAATTAATACGGTATCCACCATCAATGCTACTGTAGCACCAATACTGAAGGCGATGTTGCTGAAACGAATCAAGATATACAGACCGATAGCAATCAAGGCCAATACAACTGACCATACAGCTGAAGTCTTAATATCGTCGGCGATGCTAGGACCTACCTTCTGAGAACTGATGATAGAACCTCCGGCACGATTATCACGGTCGATAAAGATTTCCAGTGTAGTACCTTCACCCAACAAATTACCTTCCTTCAATGCATTGTAAAGGAACTCTTCAATTTCTGCATCGATTGTAGGAGAATCTTCGTTGATACGGTAGTTGGTAGTCACACGGATTGTCTTACCGTCTGTACCCAAAGCAATAGCCTGTACGTTTGCATCACCCACTTTCGGCTGCAGCAAGCTACGTACAGTTTCCGGCTGTACAACCTGTTCGAACTGAACCACGAAGTTACGTCCACCGGTGAAGTCGATACTCTGTGCAAGACCACGTACAAAGAATGAAATGATACATACTACAATGATAACTCCCCAGATAGTGAACGAACGTTTCGTAATACCCATGAAGTTATAGTGTACATTCTGCATCAGATTCTTTGAAATACCTGTAGTGAATTTCAGGTTCAACCACTTGTCTTTGTTCATGAAGTGCTCGTAAACCAGACGAGTCAAGAATACAGCTGAGAAGAATGAGCAGAGGATACCAATAATCAAGGTAGTGGCAAAACCACGGATCGGACCAGTACCAAAGTTGAACAGGATGATACCTGTAATGATAGAAGTCAAGTTAGAGTCGAAGATGGCAGAGAATGCGTTCTTGTAACCTTCAGCCAATGCCTGTTTAGTTCCCTTACCAGCACGGAGCTCTTCTTTCGTACGTTCATAAATCAATACGTTGGCATCCACTGCCATACCCAGTGACAATACCATACCGGCGATACCAGACATGGTCAATGCAGCCTGGAATGAAGAAAGGATACCCAGTGTGAAGAAGAAGTTGATAAACAACGCACCGTTAGCCACCATACCCGGAATGAATCCGTACATCGCACACATATAAATCATCAGGACAATCAAAGCCACGATGAAAGATACGATACCCTGGTTGATGGATTCTTGTCCCAGAGACGGACCTACAATGTCTTCCTGTACGATACGTGCAGGAGCCGGCATCTTACCAGACTTCAATACGTTAGCCAAGTCTTTTGTCTGCTCTGGAGTAAAGTTACCTGTAATTTCAGAATGTCCTCCAGCAATTTCACCGTTAGAGCGTGGTGCACTATATACATATCCATCCAATACGATAGCAATTTCACGACCTTCATTCTTTTTGGTCAATTGCGCCCAACGGCGAGCACCTTCCGTATTCATAGCCATCGTTACACAAGGTTTGTTATACTGGTCATATGAATCACGTGCATCTGTAACAACATCTCCTTCTAACGGTGCACGACCATTACGTTGAGTAGATTTAATAGCATACAATTCAAAAATACGTCCGCTCTTATCCAAATCAGAGGCTCTTACGCCCCACATCAGTTTCAAGTCGCGAGGCATTATTTCCTTCACTGCTTTCATGTTCAGGATACGGTTTACGTCAGCAGTATCCTTATAGTCAGCGTAACCTACAATACAGCCTACACCGCTCTGATTCAGCTGCAGTACAGCCAGCAACGGATGTTCTTTCTTCAGTTCTTCAATATTTGTGTTAGAAGCAGTAGCAGTTTCACCCTTCAATGCAGCAGCCAGACTGTCTTTTGCAGATACAGCAGAAGCCTCAGCTACAGCAGTTGTATCAGCTTCTACCATTGCAGAATCAGCAGGAGCATCTGCATTCAGCAGGCCACGTGCGCGGTTATCAGCAGAAGCCAATACCGGAACGATGTCTTTTGCTTCAAATGTTTCCCAGAATTCCAGGTTAGCAGAACCTTGTAAAAGTTTTCTCACACGTTCCGGTTCCTTGATACCCGGCAATTCTACCATGATACGGCCCATTTTGCCTTCCAGTGTCTGGATGTTCGGCTGAGCTACACCAAAACGGTCAATACGTGTACGCAAAACATTGAACGAGTTATCGACAGCAGCACTCACCTCTTCACGTAATACCTTTTCTACTTCAGCGTCAGTACTACGAGTATTTACTTTATCCTTCAACTGCTGAGTTGCAAACAGTTCGGCAAGTTTGCCTTCCGGTGCCAGTTTCTTGTATTCTCTGATAAACAGAGCGATAAAGTCTTCCTGACTGTTAATTTGCAATTTTGCAGCTTCCGCTACAGCTTTATTGAAAGCTTCATCCGGTTTGTTGTCGGCCAACGCCTTCACTACATCTGGTACAGAAACTTCCAGAATGACGTTCATACCACCTTTCAGGTCCAAACCCAACCCGATTTCCATCTCACGGCATTGTTTCAGCGTGTAAATCCCCAACCACACCTTCTGATTCTGTATGGAATCCAGGTAATGTGCCGAACCTTTCGGGTCCTCAGCCGCCTTGTTCATCTGATAACGTGTAACGAATGAGAACGAAAGATAAAAAGCACACGCAAGGGTCAGTAATACCGCAAAAACCTTTACAAATCCTTTGTTTTGCATGTTACTTTAATTTATTATATTTACTTTTAAAATTTGATACGCTTATTCAAGGTTGCAAATATAGTTTTTTTTCATTTATATGCGGAAAGGATTGTAAATATTTAAGGCTTAGAGCCTAAAAAGGGAGTACAGCTTGCAAAAAATGAAGCCATACTCCCTCTTTCAGTTATACTCTGTACAGATTTTTCCTACTATCCGGACATTTTATTTCAATCCGCGAGTCTTCAGCAACGCATCCAAACCGGGTTCTGCCCCACGGAAGGTTACATACAGTTTCATCGGGTCGTCTGAACCACCTTTTTCCAGAATGTTCTTACGGAAAGAAGTTGCGGTAGCCTGGTCGAACAAGCCATGTTCCTTAAACGCTTCAAAGGCATCTGTATCCAGACGTTCAGCCCAGATATAGCTATAATAACCAGCTGCATAACCACCCATAATGTGGTTGAAGTAAGTAGAACGATAACGAGGCGCAATCTGCGGAATCAGCCCTAATTTATCCATCAGCTGTTTTTCAAACTGAAGTACGTCGAATCCTTCCATCGTAGTCAGACAGTGCATTTCCATATCCAAAATGGCAGCAGCCAACAGTTCTGTAGTCATAAAACCCTGGTTGAACAATGCCTGATTTTCAATCTTGGCAATCAGAGAATCAGGAATAGCCTCACGAGTCTGGTAATGCTTGGCATACATTTTCAGCACTTCGGGTTCTACCGCCCAATGTTCCATAATCTGTGAAGGAAGTTCCACAAAATCCTGAGCCACAGACGTACCAGACACACCTTTATATTTACACTGAGTCAGCAATCCGTGCAATGCATGTCCGAACTCATGATACATGGTGCGTGCCTCATCAATTGTCAGCAAGGAAGGAAGGTCACCAGCCGGTTTGGTAAAGCTGGCCACATTATAAATCAACGGACGAACCCCTTCCTGCTGTTCACGGAAGTTACTCATCCAAGCACCGCTCCGTTTGCTGGCACGAGGCATGTAGTCACTATAGAACACGCCCAACAGTGAACCGTCTGCATCCTTCACAATGTAAGTCTTCACATCCTTATTATATACAGAAATAGAATCACAAGGAGTCAAGGTAATGCCATACAGCTTGTTGACTACCGTACACAGTCCATCGTGCACATCTTCCTGACTGAAATAAGGCTTGATGGCATCCTCATTCAAATCATATTTTTTCTGGCGAAGCTTTTCTGCATAATACCACCAGTCCCATGCTTCCAGTTTTTCACTTTTTCCTTCACGGTCCATGATTTTCTGCAACTCAGCAGCTTCTGCTTTGGCATTCTTGATAGAATATTCCCACAAGCCATACAGCAGGTCAAGTGCATTCTTCGGGTTCTTCGCCATGTTGTCGGCCAACTGATACTCTGCGAAATTGTTGAATCCCATCAGCTGTGCCTTTTCCAGACGAAGAGCAAGCACCTTTTTCAGCACTTCCTTGTTGTCATTGGCATTGCCACGGTTACCCAGACTGGTATATGCCTGATAGATATTCTTTCTCAGTTCACGGTTCTGAGCATACTGGAGCAACGGAGTACGGCTGGATTCCTGCAAGGTAAATACCCATTTACCGTCTTTTCCGTGCGCCTTGGCTTCCTGCGCAGCTCCCGCAATGACCGCATCCGGCAGACCAGCCAAATCTTCTTTCTTATCTACCACCAGCAGATAATCGTTGTTGTCGGCCAATACATGATTACCGAACTCAATGGTCAGTGTAGAAAGCTGTTTGTTGATTTCACGCAGACGTTCCTGTTTCTGGGCATCCAGTCCTGCACCAGAGCGAACAAATTCTTTATAATATTTATCCAGCAAATAATGCTGCTCGGTGGTCAGCTGAATCTTTCCAGCCTCTTCCTGAGCATGAACGGCAGCCACTCTCTTATACAGTTCCTGATTCAGGAAAATATTATCACTATGCTCAGACAGCATCGGAGCAATCTTTGCTTCCAGCGCCATCATTTCGTCATTGGTATCAGCTTCAGTTAAGGCAAAGAACACTCCGCTCACACGAGCCAGAATCTCCCCGCTATTATCCAATGCCACAATCGTATTTTCAAAACTCGGTTCCTCCGGATTCTCTACAATGGCCTTGATTTCCTCATTCTGCTGCTTAATACCTTTCAAGAAAGCCGGTTCATAATGCTCCACCTTAATACGGTCAAAGTCAGGTGTTCCATAAGGGGTTTCAAACTCAGACAGGAACGGATTGTCCGTGTCTGCCGCCTGCTGACCGCAGGCACATACCATACAACTCATAGCTGCTGCAAAAATTAAATTCTTCATCTTCTATTTATTATCAGGTTATAACTTCTCTACCAAACACCACAACGGATAGTGGTCGGATGCCGAAATGGAGTTGTCCACACGGCATTTCAATACTTTAAATCCTTTGTTCACAAATAAATGGTCAATGCGGAAATACAGAAAATTCCGGTTATACGAGAATCCCGGTCCCCAGCCGGCTTCACGATAAGCATCTGTCAATCCTTTTCCGATGGTGTGATGCGCATACGAAATAGGAGAATCATTGAAATCACCGCACACCAACAAATACTTGCCCGACTGCCGGGAGATAGCCTGTGCCACCGAATCCGCCTGCGGTCCACGGATAGCCACGGCATCAGCCAATTTATGCAGCAGGTATTTGCTGTCCGATTTCACGTTCTGTTCTTCAGGCGATTTCAGCAATCCCTCGTACACTTCCTTATCATGCGCATCCAGCTTATTCGATTCGAGATGATTGCATATCAACGTCAGTGTATCCCCTTTTATGTTTAGACGAAGCAGAAAGCTGGCATTACTTCCACTTTCATAAGGAATCGGTTCTACCGAAAGAATCGGGAAACGTGACAAACAGGCCATCCCATTTCCGTTAGACGCTTTCAGCAACCGTCTGTAAGGATACATGGGAAAAGCCTTCCTGGTCTTTCGGGCATCCCAGTGATATTCCTGCAGGCAAACCACGTCTGCATCACTTTCCTGAATATAATGTTGCACGGGACGAGATTCATCTTCCGTATCTCCGTACATATTCATGACGTTATAGGTCAGAAATTTCAGTACCTCCCCGTCCGTAGGTTCTTCCCCTCCTCCAAACGGAGTATACGTCGCGACTGCCCCTCCTCCAGCCAGTAAAAGCAGTAAAGGAAGGCACATAAACTTCCATCCATGAAACAGCCCCACTACTGCAAGAACAATCAAAGCCAACAAGAAAAAGGGAAAAAACAACCCCGCACAGGCCAGCACCGGATGAGCCACCGGCGATACAAGCGGACTGTAAGCACAGCACAAAAATCCGGTCCCGACAATCAGGTTTCCTAAAATAAAGACTCCTCTAAACGTATGTTTCCAAATACTCATTTCTTACTTGCATCAAATAAGCTTTTCTTCTCGTCATCCGTCAGACTGTTATAGCCCGACTTACGCAGTTTGTCCAGAATCCGGTCAATTTCTGCCTCACGTTCCTTTTTCCGGGCATTGTATTCATAATCCGCCTGGCGTCCTCCGTAGTGCACCTTCATCTTGGGTTTACGCCTCACCGGACGTCCCAAGCCTGCAAACCAGTCGCACACCAGGTTTATCCATTTTGTGGCATCGTGGCCGCTCTGCAATCCTGCCGCAAACCACCATCCGGCCAGTGCTCCACCCAGATGTGCAATGTGCCCACCTGCATTCTCAGAAGTCATGAACAGCAAATCGAGTGCCACCATAAACAGAGCCACATATTTCAGACGCACCGTACCGATAAACAGGAACTGTACCGGATAATTCGGTTCACGTACACTTACCGCCACCACAATGGCCAACACAGAAGCCGAAGCACCCAACAAATAGGAAGAATACACGGCATCCTGAAAATAAGGAAACACATTATATGCCAGCATATAAAGCAATCCGCCGCAAATACCTCCCAGAAAATAAAGTCCACGCAAGTGCTTCGACGAGAAAAAAGCCAGAAACAGACGACCGAACCAGAACAGCCACAGCATATTAAACAAGATGTGCAGCACACCGGCATGCATGAACATGTAAGTAATCAGGGTCCAGGGCCTACGGATAAAGACCTCCGTCCATGCCGGCAGTTCCAGATAGTTCATCCATGGTGAAGAAGGCACATTGAACAAAGTCAGAAAAATCTGCACCAGTGTCACTGCCAGAAACACCGCTACGTTCACATACACCAGACGCAGCACAATGTCTCCCTGCTGGAACTTTCTTTTCAAATCAGTAATAAATCCGTCCGCCGCCATTTTTCTTTCTCCAATAAACAATCAGTATCAAGCCGAACAACATACCTCCCAAGTGAGCGAAATGGGCTACTCCATCGTTGCTTCCCAATCCTAAAAGCAACTCCAGCACCGCATATCCAATCACAAAATACTTCGCCTTGATAGGCACTGGTATCGGGAATACAAACATCTGACTGTTGGGAAACAACATACCAAATGCCAGCAAAATGCCATACACCGCTCCCGAAGCACCTACGGTAGTCAGCTGGTTCAGGAACGCATCCATAGGAATGATACCCAGTCCCGTATTGACCGAATCGTAATTAGACCATACCGCCAGATACTCCACATACTGCACCAACTCTTGAATCAGGCCGGCACCAATACCACAAATCAGGTAATACGTCAGGAAGCGTTTAGGTCCCCACACCTGTTCCAGCACCCGTCCGAACATCCATACCGCAAACATATTGAAGAAGATATGCGAGAAATTGGCATGCATGAACATGTAAGTGATAAGCTGCCCCAGGTTAAAATCCGAAGCCAGGAAAAAGTGAAGACCCAGCATATTTTCTATATCCACTCCGTATTTCCGGGCCACAAACATCCCGAAGAAACAGAGCACATTGATAATAAGCAGGTTTTTCGTTACTGTTGGAAGATTATTCATATTGTTAAATCATTGATTCAGTTACAAATGTACAACATAAAATCGGGTTTGAAGGAATATGTATCCTTAAATTTCATTGAACGCACGCACCGAGTCACGCAGCACCAGCAAGCTTTCCGGTCCCATATTGAACAGCAGGTCAATCACACTGAGATTAGGCAGAAAACCCAGCTTCTGGTCAAACACCTGATAATAAGGTTTGGGAAAGAATGCCTTGTCCGCCTCCCGATAATCCCGTTTGGGATGAATCAGCTCCCGGAAATCATCGGCACATTCCACCTCCGGCATGTATTCCTCGGTAGGTATCAGGCGAGGCTCCATGTCTATCTGCCGGCACACCCACTCACACAGTTCCAGGTTAAAGTCAAACAGAAATTCATATTTCTGCTCAAAGAACCGATGAAACTCATCCGCATAGTAATCAAAAAAAGGACTATGCTTGTAAGCGGCTACAAACGCATTCCAGTGCACATGCCGCCAGTTGCCATGGTCTGAAATACGTACATCCTTCATCACACACTTCAGGTCGTCACTCTTTTCCGTCGGAATGGTCAGTGCCAACGGCCCGTCGGCCGATGCAATCACACACCGGTTGCGGTAAGTCTGCTTCATATAATGGTCATAACGCTCCACATGCACCGAAGGATAAGCAAAAAGTTTGGTATAATATTCTACGGGAGCCAGATAGGCCGACCCCAAAATCACTTCATTCTTCATTCTTTCTTAGTTTATGTCATTGCACCCGCTGCCAGAAGCGCCCCTTCCGCGAAGAGTACCAGATGCGCCAGGCCTTCCCTATCAGGTGGTCCTCCGGCACGAACCCGAACAAGCGGGAATCACAAATATTCACCGGGTCATTGGAAGCCACCCAGTAATAATCCTTGCCAAACGTATAAGCCTCCACGGGCTTTCCCTTCACATACAACGTATCGTGACGAACCTCTGCAGGCTGGTGTTCATGCACCACAATCGTATTGCAGAGCAAGGTCACATTCCAGGGATACACCTTCACCGGAACACCTTTTGCCGGAATCACATACGGATGCACTTCCGTTTGGTTCTTTTCATCCAGCGGCACAAGCGGAATCCGCCCCTCCAGTTTCTGCGAAATCAAGTAATATTCATATTGGCTGAAACTCCGTATATATCCCCCGTCGGAAGTATATCCGGCCAGCGTATTTCCTTTGATGCCCAGCACCGACAGCACGGCCAGCATCAAGTCTTCTGAGGATACCGGATAAGCATACAGCGATTTGGCGTCCGGACTGAGCACCTCTCCGCCTACCCAGTTCAGGTCGGCATCCAGCATCAGCGTATCTCCCGGCGTACCGATGCAGCGGCTGATGAACAGCTCTCTCCACTCTATTCCTTTCTCCACCTGCTGGGGATGAGGGTTATTGAACAAGAGAATATCCCCCTTCTCCGCACGCGAAGATGCCAGCCGATGATAGCCGAAAAGCGAACAAAAAGGCAAACGCAGCCCGTAGCTCCACTTGTTGACCAGAATCCGTTCTCCCTGATAAAGAGAATTTTCCATCCCGGAAGAAGGAATTACACAAGTCGTCACAAGCAGGGTCCGCACCAGCCATACGGTCAACACCGTCAGGCCGGCCGCTCTCAACCACCACCATCCGGACTTTCCTTTGTTCATAGATTATTTAATGGAATCCACAAACTTAAACAGACGGTTCCAGCGAATCTTTCCGTCAAACCAGCCACGATCCTGGTTCAGCGACAGCCAGATAAAAATAGGTTTACCCACAATGTGGTCTTCCGGCACGAAGCCCCAGAAACGTGAATCGGCCGAATTATGACGGTTGTCACCCATCATCCAGTAATAATCCATCTTGAAGGTGTATTTTGTCGTTTCCTGTCCGTTGATGTAGATTTTTCCGTCTTTGACCTCCAGGCTGTTACCCTCGTAGTTCTTGATCGGACGTTCATACATGGGCAGGTTATCCAGTGTCAGGTCTATGGTAGCCCCCTTCTTCGGAATCCATATCGGACCGTAGTTATCTACTGTCCAGCCTGTCAGCTTGTTATCCGGATACAGTCCGCCCGCATCATCATCCGGCACGTTTTCAATGGAAGTTACCAAATCCTTCCGTGCCAGCAAGGCAGCCTTCGCCTTCTCAGTCAACGGCATGTTATATACCGATTCCTCCGTATAATAAGCCATCAAATCCTCCTGGCTGATACCCAGTTCATGACATAAATCCTCCGGCAGCATGCCCTTGGTATGCACGAAATAACGATACTGTACATTATCCGGTTCCTTGTTGGCCTTACCGTTCAGGTAAATAATCCGGTTTTTGATTTCCAGTGTCTGGCCCGGCATACCCACACAACGCTTCACATAATTCTCTCTCCGGTCTACAGGACGGGTAATCACCTCACCATACAGCTGCGGATTTTCGTCAATATACTTGCGTCCTACCGAGTAATAATAATCATACACATCCCGTTGCTGCTCCAGGTTCAGGCTGGCCAGGTCAATAGGCTGCGAAAGTTGCTTGCCGATGGCATAGCTCATGCGATAGATATCTTCTGCCGGATTGCCGGTAGCCACCGTATCCCCTGCCGGGAAGTTGAACACCACGATGTCATTCAGCTGCACCTCTCCCAGTCCGGCCACCCGTTTGTAATCCCACTTCGGCCATTCCAGATACGACTTACAGTTGAACACCGGCAGCGTATGCTGCGTCAGCGGCATGTGGAGCGGTGTCTGCGGAATACGGGCACCATAACTCATCTTGCTTACAAACAGATAGTCGCCCACCAACAGCGATTTCTCCAGCGACGAAGAAGGAATCACGTAGTTCTGAAAGAAGTACAGATTCACAAAATAGACTGCCACCAGCGCAAACACGATGGCATCCACCCAGCCCATCACCGTCAGCACGGTCTTGTTGGTCGATTTCTTCCACCATGTCCAGGGAATCTTTTTGGAAATATATGCGTCAAAGATGAACGGAACCACTACCAGTCCCAGCCAGCTTTTCAACCAAATCAGAAAAATCAGGTAAAGCACCAGCACTATGCCGAACTTTATCCATTGTTTACGCGATGCCTGTATCATACTCAAAACTGAAATAAATCATTCATACCTAAGAAGCCCTGGTGCGCAGCCGTATATTCCGCAGCCAGCACCGCTCCCAATGCAAACCCCTTGCGGTTCTTTGCGTCGTGTGTAATCACGATAGAATCAGCCTCCGATTCATATTTGATGGTATGAATACCCGGCACTTCCCCTTCGCGGATGGCACTCACGGGCAATTCATCCGGTGCACAGTCGGTCGTACCTGTCACCGTACCGTCGGGAGCGGTCAGTGTGCCCATCACCCATTTCTGCTTGCGATCCAGGTTTTCCAGAATCCCTTCAGCCAGCGTAATGGCCGTACCACTCGGGGCATCCAGCTTGTGCACGTGGTGAGTTTCTACCATCGACACATCGTAGTTCGGGAACTGGTTCATAATCTTTGCCAGGTACTTGTTCACCGCCGCAAAGATAGCCACACCCAAGCTGAAGTTAGACGACCAGAACAGCGTCTTACCTTCCTCCTGGCACAGACGGCGCATCTCTTCGCCATGCTCTCCCATCCATCCGGTGCTGCCCGATACCACTTTCACCCCATTCTTGAACGCCTCCAGACAGTTGCCGTAAGCCACTGAAGGAGCCGTAAATTCAATGGCCACATCGGCCGAACGGAAAGCCTCCGAAGCAAAATCTTCCCGATTATTTATATCAATGATACTCACAATTTCATGACCTCTGGAAAGGGCAATCTTTTCAATTTCCTTTCCCATCTTTCCATATCCAATTAATGCAATTTTCATAATTCTGATGATAATTTTATTCGCAAAGATAGTGTTTTTCAGTATTAATCATTACATTTACCCAACATTTACAGCTCGTTAACATGGAACATCTACTCCAGTTTGTATGGAAACACAAGCTTTTTCCGCTCACTCCGCTGCATACCACGCAAGGACAAACCGTGGAAGTCATTGACCCCGGACTCCCCAATCCCGATGCAGGACCCGACTTTTTCAATGCGAAAATCAAGATAGACGGCATTCTGTGGGTGGGAAATGTAGAAATCCACGTGCATGCTTCCGACTGGAAACGCCACCACCATCATCAGGACCGCGCCTACGACTCTGTGATTCTGCATGTGGCTTCCGACATCGATGCCGAAACCTTCCGCACCGACGGCACACCCATCCCGCAAATGGAGCTGCACTATCCGCCCTACCTGTTAGACAACTACCGCGAGCTGATTGAAACCAGCCATTACCCGGCCTGCTACCGCCTCATCCCTCGCCTGTCCAAACTCCTGCTCCACAGCTGGCTCTCCTGCCTGCAGACCGAACGCTTCGAACAGAAGACACAGCGCATCCAGGCCCAGCTTACCCAAAGCAAAGGCGACTGGGAACAAGCCTTTTTCCTCACCTTGGCCCGCAACTTCGGTTTCGGCACCAACAGCGATGCCTTCGAACAATGGGCACAGACCATTCCCTTGCAAGCCGTCAACAAGCACCGCGATAATCTTTTTCAGATAGAAGCCATTTTTTTCGGGCAGGCCGGCCTGTTGCAGGAACTCCCGTCCGACGACTATTCCGCCCAGCTTACCAAGGAATACGCCTACCTGGCCCACAAATTCGAGCTACAGCCCTCCGAACACCTTCGGTGGAAAATGCTCCGCATGCGTCCGGGCAACTTTCCGCACGTACGCATCGCCCAGCTGGCCAACCTCTACCACCGTTCCCAGGGCATGCTCTCCCAGTTGCTGCTGGCCTCTACGGTGAAAGAACTGCGCGACCTGCTGCGTGGAGGTACCTCCCTTTACTGGCTGACGCACTACGTTTTCGGCGAACCCTCGCCTGCCCGTCCGAAAACCCTCAGCGACGCCTCCATCGACCTGCTGATTATCAATACCGTGGTTCCCTTCCTCTATGCTTACGGCAAGCACAAAGGCGAGGAACGACTCACCGAACGTGCCGGCAACCTGCTGGAGCAACTCAAACCGGAAAACAACTACATCATCCGGCTGTGGAAAGAATGTGGTCTGCAAGCCGCCCATGCCGGCGACAGTCAGGCACTCATCCAGCTCAAAAAGAATTACTGCGACACCAAGAAATGTCTGTTCTGCCGCATCGGATACGAATATTTCAAGAAAAAAGAAGGTTAAAAACCCTTCTCACCCCTTACACACGAATCTTTCATTAAATCAGTACTTCCTTGGCAGTACTCTAATACTTTCCTTGGAGTACTACAGTACTTTCGTGGAAGTACTCAAGTACTGACAAGAAAGTACTGAAAGCTATTAAATCTGTATTTCTCAATATGTTACAGAAATTTATAGAAAATCCATCCCTTTCAAAGAAAAATCATTTCCGTCTTGACAAAGGAATATAGACCGAACACTCCCAGCCTGAAAGTCGGTTACGCAAGAAAGGAGACATATTGAACTTCCTTGTCATCCCCCATTTGTATTGCACAGCTACTTCCATGAATCTGAAGTCATACGCCAACCTTGCAAATATCGGCAAGTCGAAGAAACTTTTGTCATAAAAATAAAAAGTAGGCTCCACTCCTACCGACAGATTCAATCCTCGAAACAGGTACCGTCCCACACTTCCAGCAAAAGATGCCGACCACAGATTACGGATTCCTTCTCCGCCCACATACGTCGTATGCACGTCAGAAGAAAGATAACGGAATCCATAGCTGTAACGGCCATATCTTGCCGATAACGACAAGTCGAAGAACCAGCCGGTATCCGGACGATTCAGCCGCCAGCGGTATCCGGCGCCCAAAGTAAAATCAGCCCCCAAACGGGAGTTTGCCAAATCGAAAGGCGGTAATCCTTTCTCCGGTGAAACCATCTGGTAGTTTACGGTATTTTTCCCTCCATAAAGCACTAGGCCTGAAGAACGGAGCATCTGTGCACGAACTGTCATCCATAAAAAGAAAAGGAATAAGAAAAAGATAATCGTTTCATACTGATTTCCAATTAGCGTTATTATTTTTAATCTGGTTTCTGTTTTATTTGCTTAACGATTCATCATTCAGCGAAATAAACGGGTGATTCTTTTTTATCGAATCCACATTATATTCAACATTAAACACTGCATGGTCAAAATCTGATTGTGTTTCAGACTCTGACAGTTCCATCCACTCCGTTTGCCGCAAGCAGCAACCACCTACCAGTCCGAAACCGTTCTCCACATTGGTGTAAGTAGCCCGCATAGGAGCCAGCTCCACATTACCCAGTTCATTATTCTTCTGCTCATTAAGTGATTTCAAATAACGGTAGAACTCTTCAGACAGACTATATAAATAAACCTTATATTGCTTTCTGTTTATAAAAGTTTCATCTTGAATAGAAGTCTTGTAATCAGGTATGTAAGTCATATTCAGGCGAAGTGTGTAATTCTTTCCCTGAATTTTCTCATCGCTCCAAAAATACAGATTCTGATAGTACGCATAGTTTCCCATAAAAATGTCATCCAAACCAGAAGAAGCATCCAACATTGGCTCATCACTCCAGTCCATATAAGCAGAAGACGGTTTGCCATAATGCACCTCCGAAGTCCCCTCTTTCCAATACTTCACCCTTTCTTTGACCGTTACCGCATAGTAATTTTCAATCTTTGCATAATCGGTAAAATTTATCTGAAGCTGGAGCACACTCAACTCAGAGGGTTTTCGTTCTATTTTAACAGCGTTTAAGGGGAAAGGAGCAGGAATAATGGTAAAGGCAGATACTGCTTTCACCCCTTCTACCGAAGCTGTAAGCCGGACACGGTCACTCGTCTCATAGGGCTGCACCACATAATAACTTTTGGCGGGAACTCCCGGCAATGAATCCTCTGTCCACAACAAAGGAACAGCAATGTCATTCACTTCCAGCCTGATGTCCCTGCCCTTTAATCCATACATTCTCATGCCTTTGTCATAAACCGGAAGACTGTGCGAAAGACGTACCACCGTAGTATCACCACTTCCAGGATAACTATATACCGTTAATTTAGGAACCTCTGAAATTTCATCCAAGTCAAAATGATACACACAAGATGACAACAGACTGAAGGCTGCAAGTATTATTATGAGATTCTGTTTGTTTAAATGCATAAATACAATGTTTAGGAATTTGTTATAATCAATGACATTCCAATGCATGCCGATTCAGAAATTTAAGGTGTAGCTAAAAGAAGGAATTATCGGGAACAGTCCGATAGCCTTTCCTCTGAAACTTCCATCCACCTGCCGTTCTATCTTTGTATAAAAAGGATTCATACGGCAATAAGCATTATAGATACTCACATTCCAAATTCGCTCGAATCCCCGCTTGGTAGTCCGCCGGAAATTGATACCCACATCCAGCCGGTGGTAGGCAGGCAAAGTAATATTGTTAGGTTTTCCATACATCGGCTCTAAGTCCGACAGCTGCGAGGTTCCAGGTAGGCAAGGATTTTCCACATACTGTGTAGGAACCGTCGCATGGTCACCACTACGATAAGTCCACGCTGCATATACATCCATTCGATGGCTGAATTTACGACGATAGACAAAATTCAGTTTATGACGATTATCAAACTTGCTGGGATACCAACCGGAATAGAAATCATCAAATTTTTGCTTGCTCCATGATAAAGTATAACCAGCCTGAAAGAGGTTCTGCTCATCATGATACACCAGCGATGTTTCCAACCCATACGATTTGCCGTCTCCCACCCGTACCACCTGTTCCCAGTTTCCGGCAGGCAATGTAAGACTGCCTCCCGCCTCGTACTCCAACATTCGGCTGGTAGTACGGAAATAGCTTTCCACCTCCAGGCGCAACCTCCACGGAAGTTCCACGTACACACCACCTGCCACCTGTCGCGAATGCATAGGACGTATACGGGAGGTAGAAGGAACCCAACAATCGGTCGGCAAGTTTAAATAAGAATTGGATAACTGGTGCGCAAACTGACTCATCTCGGTATAGGAAACTTTTAAAGTGGTACGACTGAACAGACGGTAACTTGCCGATATTCTCGGCTCCAGCGAATGATATACTGCTCCCGAAACTTGATACATGGTATAACGTCCCCCCAAGTTTATCCGCAGCTTTCGGGTCAGCCTCATATCGTCTTCCGCATAAAAAGAGAATTCATTCCCCTTGTAATGGCTCTCTACTGATGACAATAACGTATCCGTCATTTCCTCCGTACCTCTTATATCCTGTGATAGCGTATGCTGCGGACAATAGATATGATACAAGTAATCGCTTCCGAAGCGAACATGATGACTCGCCGTAGGAAGGTAATGAAAATCCATGCGAAAACCTACGTCATCAATAGTAGAATAACTGTCCCTCTGCATCCGGTCTACAGAATATTCTTTATCATCTTCCCCTTTATAAAAACTATCATCTGACCTGAAGTCATATTTAGACAGATTACGGGCATATACCAAAGAAAAGTTACCGGTCAGTTTATGATTGAACTGATTATTCCATGACAACGCGGCAGAAAGATTTCCCCATCTGATATGATATTCATCCGTGGTCTGTTCTTTCTCTTGATGGAGCAGATTTCCTGACGGGAAAAGCTGTTTATCCTTCATTTTAAACAAATCTCTTCCAGAATACACACTAAAAGAAAGCCTGCTCTCATTGGAAAACCGATGTGTGATTTTCGCATTTATATCATGAAAAGCATAACGGGCATTGATATCTTCTTCGGGAAAGAAACGATTGGCAATCCGCAAAGCAGGAGCAGAAAGCACGTCCAACCAACTCCGGCGCATACCGAACACAAAAGAAGTTTTTTCCTTTATGACAGGCCCTTCGAAACGTAGCCTTCCGTCCAGCAGCCCCAACGAGACCATACCATGAAACTCCTTTAAGTCCCCCTCCTTCATACGGACATCTGTCACAGACGAAAGCCTCCCTCCGTAACGTGCCGGGAAACCACTCTTGTAAAAATCCACGTTCTTCACTATATCCGTATTAAATGCAGAAAACAATCCTCCAAAATGATTCACCTGATAGAGAGGCATGCCGTCCAATAAGAATAAGTTTTCATCATTCTTCCCCCGTGTACATAAAGCCCGGAGAGCAGTTCCGTGCCAGCAGATACTCCGGGAAGCTGCTGAATTGCCTTGACTAAATCCGGTGAACTGAACAGTGAGAATTCCGTATTCAACTGTTCTGAAGTCAACGAAATCTTTCCAGTCTGAGTTGTAAAAAGAGAAGTATTCAAATCGGCTGTTACCACTACCCCTTCCAATGCAGTGGAACTTTCCTTCAAATAAATAGTACCAGAATAATCTGAACGCAAGTCCAATTCTTTCACCACCTCTTCATAACCTACATAAGAGAAACGCAAAGTATGCTTTCCTTCCGGTAATGTCAAACTAAAAAAACCATGTTCATCCGTTAAGGTACCGATATGCATATTCTGATCATACACCGTGACATTAAGGAGTGATTCCCCATTATCCTGACACACGTGTCCTGAGAAAGTATACTGGCTCGATTTAAACAACAAAACATAGCTGCCTTTTATCTCCCATTTGATTCCGGTTCCGGAAAAGACTGTTTGCAGATTCTCCTTCAATGACTTACCAGAAGAAAAAATGCCAGATAACCGTATCATTTCCAAAGAAGAATCATAGACGAAATTCACATGATACAAGTCTTGCATTCGTACGATTGCTTTCTTCAATTCTGAAGTTTCAGAACAAGGATGTCCCCCTAAACATAAACAGACGGCCGCCACAGTCCACAAGGTACTCATCATACTTGCTTTTTAATATGCACTTTTAATACTTTTTCTATTATCTCGATGATTTCGTCCAGACTGTGTGCATCGAAATTGGCTGTCAACCGTTTGTCTGTCCGGTCAGCTACCAGCTTTACCCCATAATAACGGGAAAGCTCTGCAAGTACTTTCGGAAGAGGAGTATTCTCAAATACAAAACTTCCTTTCTTTACAGAATCCGGACGATGGACGATTTGCGGAACATGCTGACCTTTTACCACTTGTGCCTCCATTCCAGCCAGAAGTTCTACACCTTCCGACTGACCTAGTACAGAAAACCGTACTTTTCCCGATTCCACCTGAACCCATGCGGTATCCGCACGGCTTTCATCCATCACGAAACAAGTACCCAACACTTGAACTTCAGCCAACTTTCCTATTACTTTAAACGGACGAGTACAATCTCTTTTTATCATAAAACCAACTTTCCCCGTCAATTTCACTTCACGACATACATCTGCATAATCCTTTGTACGGAAACAAATAGAAGAATAGGGATATACCGTAACGACCAAACTGTCCGGCAACTGGTACTTTACTGCATGTTCGTATGCTGCCAATTCTGTCCACTGCTTCTCAGGAGATATACCCACCCAGACAATAAACGCCAGCAATATAGCCGCAGCCAGCCCAGATAAAAATAGGAAATACCGGTTCTTTCCGCCTGCCCTTCCAACCACTCCATGCTTTTCCTTGAAAACTTTCAAAGCCTGCCGTGTGTCCAATTTATTCTTTCGATAGTGCCTCAATACAAAACGAAGGCATTTTTCTTCTAATTCATTCATGTTTCTGGTGATATTATACATTCAACCCTATGACAATAGAAACCCCAAAAATCACTACGTGAAAACACTGAATTTTAGTTAAAGAGAAACATATACACTTTATATGCCCCCTCACGTATCAAACGAAATGCCTTCTGAATATGACTGTCGACTGTATGAACCGAAATATGAAACTTTTCAGCAATCTCCTGATACTTCAGGCCATCCCGTTTATGCAAAAGAAAGACCTCACGGCAACGCTCAGGCAAGGCATCTATGGCAGTCCACATTCGCGCCTCCATCACACTCCGTTCCTCCACCTCCTCATCCAACAACGTTTCTTCTAATTCAGTAAATGAGACCCCCGATTTGAACAGATTTTCCTGACTCAAATAATCCAAGCTACGGTTCTTAACCATCACATACAAATAAGCCTTCATATTACTTACCTCACAAGACTTTTCATTATTCATTTTCTCCCACAAAGACGAAAAGCAATCCTGCACAATATCTTTGGCCATCTCTACGTCCTGTACATAATGTGTTGCATACAAACACAAAGGTCTATAATAAAACTTGAATAACTCATCTATATTTAATCTGTCTCTTCCCATGTGCAAATCGATTTCTATTTCAAATAGAGACAGATGAAAATACCAAAATCACCATCCTACTTCTGTTCAAAAAAGTTAAGTCTTTTCAGTTCTTCATACCTCTCACCGCAATGCCTCTTCCACTGCCCGCAGATACCCGTCCAGGCGATTGCTCTTCAAGATAGCCTTCCGCTGTTTCTTGTCCAGCTCCGGCAACAGGTACTCCCAGCAGGTCTTCAGCTTGGCCAGCAGCTGGGCCTCTCCGCCCTCTATCACCCGATGATAATACAGATACATCTGCCGGTGCATCTGCGCTACCCGTGCCTTCAATTCGTTCTCGGACAATTCTCCCTCACGGAAAGCCAGTGCCAGCGCCGGATTCGCCAGCAGCCCGCGGCCCAGCATCACCCCTTTCAGCCGGGGAAACGCTTCCAGTACCTCCCGAATGTCGGCCACCGTCAGCAAATCACCGTTGTACACTAACGGCCGCTCGCACGCCTCATAGAACGCTCGGAACGCCTCCCGGTCCACCGTCCCCTTGTACTGCTGCTTCCCGATGCGCGGATGAAGCGTCACCTGCGTCACACACGAACGGTTGAGTAACGGCACGAGCGTCTTCCACTCCTCCGCATCCTGGCCGCCTAACCTCATCTTCACCGAAAAGCGAACCTCCGGAAGCATCTTCATCGTCGCCAACAGCGCCTCCACCTTCTCCGGAGAAGACAAGATACCCGCTCCCTTCCCACGACGTACAATCAGCGGAAACGGGCAGCCCATGTTCACATCTATCTCCCGATAGCCCTGCGAAGCCAAAAAGTCCGTCAGCACCTTCAGCTCCTCCGGCTCCGAGGCAATCACTTGCGGAACCAGCCGGGGCACCGTGTTCTCTTCAGGCGACACGTCGCGCCTGTCCTTGTTACGAATCTCCCCCTTCTCCAACCGGACAAAAGGAGTATAATACGCGTCCACACCTCCCAGGCACTGTGCATGTGCATTGCGCCACGCCACTTCCGTAAAGCCCTGCAAAGGGGCTGCATAAATTACTGGTACATTCTCTTTCATATCCCGCAAATATAGGAATAATTCGCTATCTTTGTGAAAATACATAAACTTCACTCTCATGGAGAAATACATCTTTGAACTGAAAATGAAGGTCCGCGACTATGAATGCGACCTGCAGGGAATCGTCAACAATGCCAATTACCAGCACTATATCGAGCACACCCGCCACGAGTTTCTCTCCTCCGTCGGCGTCAGCTTCGCCCAGCTTCATCAGCAGGGCATCGACCCCGTGGTAGCCCGCCTGAACATGGCTTTCAAAACCCCGCTGACCAGCGGCGACGAGTTCATCTCCCGTCTGGCACTCCGCAAGGAAGGCATCAAATACGTCTTTGTGCAGGACATCTACCGCCTGCCCGACCTGAAACCCGTCATCAAATCAACCGTAGAAACCGTGTGCGTCATCCACGGACGACTGGGAGACAGTCCTCTCTTCAATGAAATCTTTGCGCCTTACCTGAAATGAACGAAAAAGAACTCCTCTGCCGTTTGGCCCTGCCCCTTCTGCCCGGCATCGGTCTGGTAAGTGCCCGCCACCTCATTCAGGCTGCCGGAAGTGCCACCATGCTTTTCGAGCATACCCGCGAACTGCCGGCCCTCATCCCCGGCCTGTCGCCCAAGATAGCCACCGCCTTCCAGCACACCGAAGTGTTCCGCGTGTGCGAGGCCGAACTGTCGTTTGCGCAGAAACACCAGATTCAATGTCTGACCGAAGACGACGAAGCTTATCCTTCCCGCCTCCGCGAATGTCCCGATGCCCCGCTCGTGCTGTTCTACAAAGGCTCGGCCAACCTGAACTGCCGCCACATCCTGAGCATCGTGGGTACGCGCAACGCCACCGACTACGGCAAATCGCTCTGCCAGCGGTTCATGCAGGAACTCAGTACCCTGCTGCCCGACACGCTGATTGTGAGCGGACTGGCCTACGGCATTGACATCCACGCCCACCGGGAAGCTCTCTCCCGCGGCTTCGACACCGTAGCCGTACTGGCTCACGGACTGGACCGCATCTATCCCGCCGTACACCGCCGCACGGCTACCGAGATGCTGACACAGGGCGGACTGCTCACCGAGTTCATGAGCGGCACCAATCCCGACCGACAGAACTTCGTGAAGCGCAACCGCATCGTGGCCGGCCTCAGCGATGCCACCCTCGTGGTGGAATCCGGTCCCAAGGGAGGTTCTTTGATTACGGCGGAAATTGCCGAGAGCTACCAGCGCGACTGTTTCGCCTTTCCGGGCCGTGTGGGCGATACCTACTCCACGGGCTGCAACGTGCTGATACAAAAAAACCGCGCTGCCTTGATACAGAGCGCGGAAGACGTAGTAAAAGCCATGAACTGGGACCATGCCCCTGTTGTTCCCCAAGTCGTCCAGCGACAACTTTTCCCGGAGCTGAGTCCCGAAGAAGAACAAGTCATCACCCATTTACAGAAACATCCCGACGGGATACAAATCAATACGTTGGTAGTAGAAAGCAACATCGCCATCAACCGCATGACCAGCCTGCTGTTCAATTTAGAGATGAAAGGCGTAGTCCGCGCACTGGCAGGAGGAGTCTACAAGCTGGCCTGAACCTACAGAGCCGCAATCTCCTCCCTTATCTTTGCATAAGGCGCATCCTTCAGCAGCACCCTCTTCGTGCCGTCCATCAGATACAGCGAAGGCATCGCTTTCAGGTCGTACAGCGCCCCCTGCTTCACCGTTTCGTGGTCACTGCCCACCATCCATCCCTGAGGCAGATCGCTTAGTGTGCGCTTCCACACCTCCTGATTACCCTCGGTATACACCGCCAGCACCGTCAGCTTTCCGGCCTTCACGGCTTCCGCCAGCATCCCGTCGGCCACCATCTCCTGCATCGTCTCATGACAGCTCGGACACTCCGGGTCGTAGAACACCAACAGCAGACGGTTGTTCTTCGCCCGCGTCTGTGCCAGCGAATGCCTGCTGCCATCCGGCAGGAAGTACACAAAATCCGTAGCCACCTTCCCCGGACAGTTCCGGCTAATCAGGTCCAGGCTGAACTTCAGCGAACTCTTCCGTGCCTCATCCACGAACTCACTCTTCAGCATCCGCTCCAAGAACAGCGCATACAGCCCCTCGTTATGGAAAGGCGAGTTCGGGTTATACAGGTAATCCTCCATCATCTGCAAGAACACCTTCCGTGCATGTTCCTGCACCTCCATTCCCTTGCAGAAACCATCCAGACTGCCTTTCACCTGTGCTTCAGAGAGCGTACCGTCGGCCAGTATGGCCAAGTAATTGGCTGCCCCTTGTTCCGATACATTCCGGTTGTTCACCAATGCCGTGTCCGCGAAGTTGAAGTTCTCCCAGTAGTGCGCCATGAGATATGCTTTCCGCTCTTCTGGCTGGGTGAGCATGGTGGGAATTGCCGGGAAAGGGAATTTGGCTTCCGAAACGGTTTGAGGGTTTTCTACCGTTACGGAAGTGTCTGTTTGCTTCTGCTTGGAAGAATTTCCACAGGCGGAAAATAAGAAGATTATAAATACCAATACTACATATCTATTTCTCATACCACATAAAACCTGATTACAGAAACAGCCTTCATTTCAACACTTTCCTTATTTTGTGCCAAAATGAAGGCTATTATAGAACTTGAATTTAAATACTATTTAACGTCACGGACGCAACGAACTCTACCAGATACATTGTCCCATACTCCAGATGGATTCACTAAAATTAGATTACTGTCAGATGTTGCAAACCCTGGACGGAAACCAAAAATTCCTTCGTTACTATAGCTAAATTTTGTAGAAGACCAATAAGATCCTTGCCATCCTATTGAAGATAAAGAAGTCAACATCAATAGTAATTCTCTTTGATTTGGAATTCTATATCCTTCTGGACACAGCTTACTAACTCCTCCAGAATTTATCATATCTTTAAAACCTGTGATATCGTTAGAACCATTCCAATATCTACTCACAGCTCCCTGCTCATGTGGTGTAACCAATACTTCAAACGCAGTATAAGGCATATTCAGATAATCAGTACCTCGTTCATAATGTACGGGCAACTCATGTCCACTATCCTGCAAATCACGTTTAGCAGCATTCGACAAACGAGAAACATCAATACGATAACTTGTCCCGTACGAAGGAACTTCAGGGGTAGCTGATGTTACTTGTACATAATCAGTTGGAGTAGCATCTACATTGTCTAAACTTATGCCTAAATAACGAATACAACGATAAGTATAATTAGACTTATTATAACTTCCATCATTATATTGTCCACGGGATGCACCTTCTTCTGCCCATATAATCCATGGTGTATCCTCAGCCCCAGAACTGCTTGCCATGTGCTCCATATAAGTTCCATTTCCCTTATATAATTTAGCGGTTTGAGGCAGAGCATTCTCACCAATCCATAAATCTGTCAATTCATCAATTGAAGCTAAACACCAACGAACTTCTTCCGGATCAATCACATTATCTCCATCCAAATCACGATTACGTGTCATACAAGCATACCAAGTATTTTGATAACCGACATTCAGTTCATCTTCGCCGCCTTCTACATCTGCTGCATCTCGACTTAAAACTGTTGTCCAATTAGTACCATTAGTAGCCCCATCTTGATTTACAAAAAAGGCTAATGTATTTTTCCGACCGTTGTTCATTGTCAAAGTATACGAAGGAGTATGAGATGTAGTAGCTGATAATGGTCCAGTTTCTAAAATACTTTCTGTCCCCCACGCAGACTCTACTTTCGAGGCATCATACATACTATAAATTGGAGTTTGTCGGAAAGTCACCACGCTATTTGACCATGAAGTATCTCCATCGGGACTATATTGTGCGCCTTTAACACATATATGCATCATTCGTTCTGAGCCATTAACCACTTCCTTCCATAATAACAAGCGTTCTGAATCTGTTATCCCAGCTACTGGAGCTTGATATTCCTCCGTACGAGGATCATAATTATACATATACTCATCTACAAAAGCGGTGACATATACCACTTCCTCATTGCCATCAGTCTCAAAAATCTTACTAGTAGAACTTTCTGCCTGAGCTTTCAAATGATTTATCAACTGATTCACATCACGCAGGCATGCATCATCTGATAAATAGTCCTTATATTGATAATAATATGCATCCGTTGACATACGATTTTTCCATATTCCTTTTCCATTAAAAGTACCATTTCCCTCATCATTTGACGCATTTGTTTGTGTATTTAATGTACTCGCTCCGCCATCATATGCATCATATCCCGGGAATTTAACCATATTCGAATTATTAGGGCTATTAGTTCCATTCTTATCAAGCCCAAATTCTTTGTTTACAGCAAACAAAATCCACTTATAATCTTTAATACTATTTTCATCACTAGTATATAATTTCATACCTTTATCAAAAGGAGTTTGAACAATCCATGAAAGTCCCTCCTTCAATGCCGAGCGCGTAAATTTAATACGCGTACGCGCATAATGACTATCAATAGCCTTTACCTGGTCACCAGCAATAATGACATCTCCTTCCATACCAGGACGCTTCTCTTGATCAGACCACACTTCAGCCTGATATGAATTAATACCAGTCAATGTAATAGTATATGTGTAATGCGTATTACGCTTTACCATATAATTATTAACAAATTTCTCAACATTACGATTTGAGGCAGTGCCTGTTTCTCCTAAATGTATTGTATAGCGAGCTGAGACATTAACATACTCAGTGACCCCTTCATTACGGCGCTCATAAGATAATTCACCTGTAATTTCCACAAAAGTAGCATACTCAGGAGCATATACATAATCACCTGTATTCTGCTCTGTCATTCCAGGATGAGCCGCATCTTCTCCACCTTCTAAAGTTTTTTTCACCTCTTTTTCTCGCAAAGCATACATACTTTCTGCTTTATATGTAGCCGGTTCTGTTGTAGCATCAATCCATTCTGTTGCATCAATCCATTTGCCACTTCCGCCATCAGCCCCTTTGTCAGGCGGAGCTACTCTATTCTCAAACATATAAAAGGTAAAGGAGGATTCTGTTTCTCCCACCTTATCAAAGTTGGTGACTTTCATATCTTCAGTCATCGACTTATAAATTATATCTGACGAATTTTCTTCTGCTTCAACCACCCTAGCTGAAAGAGGCAACTGCTTCACTAAAAAACTCTTAGGTATAAATTTCACAGTTCCTGAGATAGCCCCTTCAATAGAAGTATTAATTTTAAACGTAATCTTGGCATCCAATCTTTCCATTTGTAATGTTACTTTGCCCCCACCATCTGCAGTTACCTCTCCACCTTCTGTAACAGTTACCCCATCTTTTTTACCTAACATAAAAAAACGAATATCTATTCAGGGTAATCCGTCCATCCGCAATTTGTACAGTCAAATTTTCTAAATCCCCTATACGATTAATCTCATCCAAAGATTTTGATAATGTAAAATTTGCATTATCGTAATTAACCAAAGCATACAATGTCTGGTTACTTCCAGACAGCACATTAAATCCATTCAATGTACCCGTAAACGAATTATTTCTATACGTACCTGTCAATCCTCCACTCTGACTATCAAAAGCCTGTCCACCCGTTTTATCTCCATTACTGTTAAAAGCAAATAAATACACAGAAGATACATTATATTCTGTTTCTCCAGGCTGCTCCACACGAGACTGTACAGTTTGTGAGTTTGTCGAGAAGTTTAAGGAGATTGTAGTAGGAACACCTTCTTTTACAGTTCCGGTTCCTACACCTAAATCATCATTACAAGCAGACACTCCAAATAGAATGAGCAATATCAAGCACAATGAATGTATTTTAGCAAATTGTCTCATATATCAATCCTCCTTTTCTTAATTAAACCCAGGAACCTTTACAGTTGCTTTATCCCAAGGCAGAACTTTATAATCTATTGTAACTTCATTTTGTAAATCAATTGTTGCATTGATTCTTAATAAACTATTACGGGGAATCTCGGTCTGAGAAATAAAACTTTTAGCCACACTTAGACTTTCAAACCCTGCAGCAGTCAACGCTATACTAAAATCTTCAGACGTATCCACCTTTGGCTCAAACATATAGAATACAAGTACCTTCTGAAAATTTGACATATTTGCTGGCAGAGAAATGCCAGTAAATCCATTCGGCTCATCGTATTGAAGATTTGAAATAGTTGTGCCCTCAGGTAAGTTAACAGATTTCCCTTCAGCATCTGGATCATCAAACAAATAAGTCGCATTTGGAACAAACGACCCAAAATTTATTGCTGATATAGGACACGGGACATTCATCAAATTTTTAATGTTCAATTCCACCTTTATCACTGTATGTACACACGGAATTGTAAAAGTATTATCTGTCTCATTTAAATTAACTTCTATCATTCCTGTTGCCGGGACTCCAGCATCTTTAATATCTGAAGCCATTCTCGGGAAATAAGTATCAGTGGTAGTATTCTGAATGACTTTAGAAGTAAAACCAGAAGGCAAAACCGTATTTATTCCATTCAAATAATTAAATAATCCTATACTCTTCTCATTAATCACCACATAGAACTTCTTTATACCGGCTTCCAGTCCCATGATGGTCAAAGTCTTTGAAGCAGTTAATGTTCCTTCTGAAGAGTAATCTCTCCAAATATTATCAATTACCTGATTATTCTCATCTGTAATAATTATACGTAAAGTCCTAATACCCTCTCCCTCATCAATAGCCACAGATTCACTATCTCCCACACGAGTATCGAAATTCAAAATCACATTTACCCTTTCAGAAGAGGTATCCGATAATCTCTCCTTACCGCACGAGCACACCATCCCTGTCAGCAGCACAAGCAGGACAATTCCTAAATATCTTTCTAATTTCCTCATACGTCTCTCTCTCTTTAAGGTTAATTCCAGTCCGGTTGTCCATCCACAATGATCCAATCCGGAAGTTTAATTTCCACATCCACTCCATGGAACTCAATAGAGATAGGCAATTCAGCCTCCTGTTTCGTCACGTCAATGGCATCCGCATTGCGCACCAGATAATTGTACAGATTACCACGGATAAGTTCCTGGTTTGTATTCTTATCTACAAGAACCAGCTCATGCTCGCAATAATCCGGGTGTAGCATCCCCGTCTCGTCGTCCAGACGGAAAAGAGCCAGATTCTGTGTGCGATAGCACTGGTTTTCAGTATCATAAATCAGCTCAGGATAAATAGTACCCTTCTCGCTTAAGTTAACTTCATTTTCAAAAGAAGTCTGCGCATTCGAATTTTCGAAGCTCAGCTGATAAGGAACTCCGGCATCCTGACGCGAAGCATCCGGAGCGGGAAGGCCATGAATTTCCACATCTACTTTGATGTGTGCACTGTAAAGTGTGACCGTATCACGATACATCACTCCCTCTTGACTGGGCATCACAAACTCCTGCTGGCCCAGATAATTGTAATCGTGATTGGTTACAGGTACCTCCGGGTCACTCCATGCCGGGTCCTGCAAATAAATGTTTGCAAAGTCTGTTTCGGTAGTATGGTTTACCACCTCTGTATGGTCATAGGCATTCCCTACTGCCACCACCTTATAACGCTGTCCTGCTTTGAGTCTGAAAGACGGGACAGCCTCAAAATTAGTTAATTCGTCCTGATTGTATGAGCCGACTCCCAGTATATGGCCACTCTCATCGAAAACATACAGGTCTACCTTGCTCATATACTGGTGTAACACGTCCTTGTCGCCGTCGGCGAGATACTGGAAGTAAATGGTCACATTGTCGCAATCATCCAGATCTTCTTTAATACAGCTGGTCGTCAGGACGGCAGCGAACAGCATCATTAATATGTATCTAATTGATTTCATCATTGTTTGTTTAAGGATTTTGTTTACTGTATGTTTGGAATATCTTGGCGGAGAATATCTCCGCCAAGATGAAACTTTTATTATTCAATTCATCAATTCCATACTACTGTTCCTTCAGCAATTGTCCAAGATACAATCTTTACTGTGGCAGTCAAAGATACATCTTCAGCACCCTCGATTCCTTCACCTATATTTTCATCTGCAACAGTCAAATCCGTGAATCTATACACGTACCCCTCCACAAATTTAGTTAAAATAGCATCTCCTGTAGTTTCGTTAATACCCAAAGCTGTTCTTTCGTCTGGAGATAAATCCTGAACATTTTGTATTTTATAACTTTTCACTGTGGCGTATCCTACCCCATCATCATAACCTGCTACATTAGTTTTCGGAGAAACCCCAAAGTACAAAGTCAAAATAGGTAAATTTGAGGTCGGGAAAATATTGTAAGCATAACACTGTCCACTGCCTGGCCATTCGACACCTGTTTGTTTAAAATTCGCATCTACTTCTGTATAAGTAGGCGCTCCTGTTTTTGCTGTTTCCCAATTAGTGGCATTTAGAAACTGAGCATCTGCCGATTCATCTAACTTCACGTTATTTAAGAATAAACCTTTAAATTGGATACTATTAAAAAGGCAACCGTCACCATCATCTGAATGTTTTATTCCTGAAAATTCTAATAAGGCTGTTTCATGCTTTGGAGTAATCTCTACACTATAATTACCATCTGCGCCTTGTATCAATTGGTCTCCTGAGGCAGAACCATACATAGGTGCTTTTAATCCAAGATTACCACGATCGGAGGTATAAAAATCAGCCAATGTCCAGTCTGCTTCTTTACCATTATTTACAAAAACCTCTACTTTAGTTGGCTGACGTATTCCTGAAAAGACTGCTTTATTACCTGCATCTGTTAACTCCTTTAAAGTATTAAATGTTATTTCTCCCCTATCTGTACCAACAGTTCCAGCCGTTACTTTTACAAGAATTTTACTAATTTCAACAGAGGCCTGCTCTCCATGACTGCCTGTTACAGGTGTTGTGGCACTTACCCCTGCTCTACTTTCTTTTCCTAACAAATCAGTATTTACGGTTACAGTAACAGTAGCACCACCATCAATGCCTCCATTCTCAGTCACTTCTTCATTAGAGCACGCGAACAAACCCAAGCCCGCAAATGCCAAAAATAAACCTTTAGATAATTTCATAATCCATTAAAATTTAAATTACACATATTCTTTTCTTATTCTCTATCTTGTTTTTATTCTGCCATATATTCCATATACTGCTTCAACTGCGACAGATTCTCCCCTGCTTGCGAATAACCCTTGGCCTGGGCCTCGGAGAAAGCCTGAGCGGCTTTTTCCAGCTCGCCCGCCTTGATATAAACCACTCCCCTCATGTTCAACAGTTCCCCTTCGGCCGGCGCATTGTCCAGCAGGCGGATGGCTTCGTCCGTGCGGTTAGCTTCCATCAAGGCCAGTGCGGCATTGTTTACGGCCGTCACATCGTTCGGGTAAGCCTGTGCGCCGCGCAGCAGACAATCCACGTATTCAGGACTCCCCTTTCCGTAACTGTCGGCCACCTGCTGAATCTCGCTCACGCTCATCAGCTCCGGATGGGTCTTGATCATCTCCCGACCTTCGGCCACAGTGAAATGACGCACGTTGTACTCTATGCGATATTCGTTGCGACGGACTGCCGGATACAGCTCGTTCAGCAAACGCTGATAGATTTCAGGCGGTACCAGTGCTTTCAACTGTTCTTCGCAAGCGTCCTTGTCGTCACCGCAATTATCAATGATAGCCAATACTTCCTCGCTCTTGAACAAATCGGGATGTTTCACCACCTCCTCGCGCAAACCGGCCCAGTCTTCACCCTTCCAGTCTACATGGTACACCTGCGGGTCCACCTCTTTCAGGTCATCCTTCATGTATTCCGTAAAGGCCTTGGCACGGCGTTCAGACAGTTTCATGTTGTAAGCAAAAGTTCCTTCCGGTGAGGCATAACCGGTCACGTAAATGCCCGTAATGGCCAAATCGTTATTGCCTTCCACCAACGCAATGGAGTTGCGCACCGTATCCAGTTCCGCCCGGTTGTTCTTGAACTTCGGGTCGATGCGGTGACTGTCCTGACGGAACTGCAGGCGGGCACTGCGGGTTTCAGAACGGCGTTTTACGATTTCTTCCTTCGGCTGAATGAGTGGAGAATAGTAGGCCGGAGTCATCGGCGGGAAAATATCGCCCGTAGTAGCCGTTTCATCCCCGTCATTACACTGGGCACAGCCTGTCACATAGCCCCGAAGCTGGAGATTTCCCCCAATCATCCAACGCTTGAAAGGAACAGATGCATCGTAATCGAGGGTTTGGGACGTACCGTTCTTGCGGCGCACCTTCGCCACAGCCCCCGGATGAAGGTCGGTATGTTCAAAAGCCTCCGTACGCTGCTGCACCTTGTCGCGCACCTTTCCGTTCACCACAAAAGAAGGCAGCTCCTGCTCCTGCGTTCCGTCGGCAGAAAGAATCACCGGCACCACGCACAGCGAATGCTGGTTCTTGATGTCCAGCCCGTCCAGACTCACCGTCATCTTCACACGGGCCTGACGGTCGGCTGTCTTTGCCACTTCGCGGTCCACAATCTTGATTTCACTCAAATAAGAAGTCTGGCCCAGAACGGGAATGCCGGCAGCCAGCACGAATACGAGAGAGATAATATATTTTTTCATCCTGCGTTCCTCCATCATTTAATTATATAAATCAAGGATATGGCTGCCTTGGTCAGGCCGAAATAGTCTTTCTTGTCGCTTCCGCGCCATTCCCCGCAGTGCGGACAGTCATACTGGTCGTAGTTGGCACGTATCCACCCGGCTCCGATTTCCAGCCCCAAGTTCCAGTGCTTGGACAGCACAAACTGATAACCGTAACCGATACCGGCTCCGTACATACCCCCCTGATAACGGTAATCCTTAAAAGAAGGGAAAATCTTGAGATCCATATTTGCCACATTAAATTGTCCGCCCAACGCATGAAGTGCCAGGAAATGCCCGTTAAACGCTTCGCAGAACCAGTAACGCACCTCGGGCTGCACCAGCCAGTGTCTCATCTTGCGGTCGTTTCCCAAATTGAAAGGATTGTAATTACCCGACAAATCAATGGTCCACTTCGGAGCTACGCGAAACTCTGCACCAAGATTCAACGTAGTAGTCACGTCATAAAGCAGGTTTGTTTTCACGGCTATTTTCTGAGCGGAGCCCCATAAGCAAACAAACAGAAATATCATCCATACAGCGATTCTTTTCATAGTAGGAATACCTTTACCTTTATACTCATTTCATTTCGGCTACAAAAATATATACAAATTATATACAGCGAAAAGCTAAGAATTCCCATATAATCACAACAAATTCCCATTTTGTAAGAATGTTCTTGACAAAATGGGAATTCTTTATAATAGTCTATTCATCAAATAGAAATGACCAATTTACGTATGATTCTATCCACATTCAAGACAAAGTTTTACGGAAACTGTTGGGGCTGATGCCGTATTTGTCTTTAAACAAGCGATAAAAAGTAGAAATGCGAGGAAGGGCACTTTCTTCGGCCACTTTATTAATACTCCAGTCTGGATGTTCGCGAAACAAAGTGACCGAATGTTCCAGACGAAGGTCATTGAGATAAGTGCTCAGGTTATTGGAGGTAAACTTTTTCACAATGGCAGCAAAACGATTTCGGTCCACTCCCATCAGCTGCGCATAATCATCTCTTCCTAACTGATAATTCAAATACAGTTTCTGCTCCTTTACCTGCCAGTCGAATCTGAAAAACAGCTGCTCATCTGTATCTTTCCCCTCTCTCTCTTCTTCCTTCCATTCCAGTTCACTTTCTACTGACTGGATTTCACTGCGCTGGTTGTCCAATTGCAAAACCAGCTCTGCCATTTTCCGGTTTTTCCGACGAATCACGCGCAGCGTACGCCAAAGACCGCCAAACAAGACCAGCAACACCAACGTCACAACCAACAAAGCGGAAATGACATAGCGCTGGACCTTCAGCTCATAATCGGCCTTTTCCAACCGATATTGACGGGCCACCGCTTCCGTCACATCTGCCAAACTGGAATATCTGGCTGCGCTCACGGTTAGTAGCCATCTGCTGGGAAATCTGATGCACCTGAAGCATCGCAAGATACGCATGTACATAATCTCCCAAGGCACGGTAGGCCTGACTACTCTGCTCCAGTGTTCGAAAGACGCATGAGATTCAGTGAATCGGCTTCACTCACCAGACCCAGATAGGCCTCGTTATGGCGCAACACCTCCTCGTAACGACCCACCTTCAACAAATAATTGTTTATCTCAAGCATCCCTCTCTGGGTCTTGGAAAAATTGGTTGCATAGAATTTACTGAGATAAGCCTCAGACAGCCCACCTTTTTTCAGCTTATAAGCCAGATAAGCCATCTTACTGTAGAAGAAACCTTTCTGCCGGTCCAGCACATGGGTATCTTCGGTCAGGCATTTCTCCCATGCGGCGAGCACTTCTTCCCGACGCTGACCGACCTCCCAAGCCTTCTGCAACTGACCATCGGTGATATAATAGAACATCAGGTAACCCATGCTGTCGGAAAGCAAGAGATAATCTTCCTGCGTCCTGGCCCCCGAAAGCAATGCCACAGCCTCTGTGACGCATTCATAGCTTTTGGGCAGGATTCCCATCTTACGGTAAAGGTCGCCCTCCAGCTGCAGCATACTGGCCTGCAGGCCCAAATTATGGCACTTCAAGGCATAACTTTTTCCTGCGGCTATCACCTTGGCTGCCTCTTTTAACTGAAAGGACATGATGGATGACTTGGCCCACAGCGTATACGCATAAGGAAGCAATACTGTATCCCGCTGCAGGCCTTTTGCCTCGAACGCACGCCGTACATAATACACGGACATGTAATACTGTGACTGTGTATGATAGGACAAAGCCCGCAAATAATCTATCTGATAGGAAGAATAGGCCGAATCAGTCTCCAGACTATCCAACGATGCTAACGAGCCCAAAGGGTCGTAGGCTATCCTCTCGCGCATATCATCAAAAGATAACGCTGCCCCGTAAAGAAAGGATATGAATAAACCAAACCAAATGAAAACTATAAACCGCTTCATAAATCCCCAGTTTTATGTAAAGCTGCCTCGAAAATACCAATTTTTTTCAGTCTCTACAAAAAAACAGGCAAAAAAAATGGGAGAACGCTTTCTCCCAACCTTGTTAACCTTAAATCATAATACTATGAAAAAAAATCACGTGACAAATGTAAGAATAACAACTTATTCTGTGCAAATATTCAGCCCTTGATTTTCAGCTTTTTAAAAGTTTTTAAAAGACAAAAAGAATTCGCCCCGAAACAGCGTGTGCTTCGGGGCGAATCGTTATCTGTCTGTAAAGAGGATTAGTCTTTCAGTTTTGCTTTGATGAAGTCGCGGTTCAAACGAGCGATGTTGCTGATTGAAACGCATTTCGGACATTCTGCTTCACAAGCACGGGTGTTGGTACAGTTACCGAAGCCCAGTTCGTCCATCTTGGCAATCATGGCCTTTGCACGACGCAATGCTTCCGGTTTTCCCTGAGGCAACAGGTTCAACTGGCTTACCTTGGCAGAAACGAACAGCATGGCTGAACCGTTCTTACAAGCAGCTACACAGGCACCACAACCGATACAAGAAGCGGCATCCATTGCTTCATCAGCTACCGGTTTCGGAATCAAGATAGCGTTGGCATCCTGAGGAGCACCTGTACGTACGCTGATGAAACCACCTGCCTGCATAATCTTATCGTAAGCAGTACGGTCTACCATCAAGTCCTTGATAACCGGGAATCCGGCTGAACGCCACGGTTCTACAGTGATTACATCACCGTCTTTGAAACGACGCATGTAGATCTGGCAGGTAGTAGCACCTGTAGCAGGTCCGTGCGGATGTCCGTTGATGTACAAAGAACACATACCGCAGATACCTTCACGACAGTCGTGGTCGAACACTACCGGTTCTTTTCCGTCTTCAATCAACTGTTCGTTCAAGATATCCAGCATTTCCAGGAAGGAAGTATCGCCCGGAATGTCCTTCATCTGGAATGTATCGAAATGACCTTTTTCCTTAGGTCCGTTCTGACGCCAAACTTTCAGCGTAAATGATATATTTTTATCCATTTTACTTAGATTCTTTAATTGTTTAACTTCACTGATTAGCTCTTGTAGTTACGAGTCTGTACCTTGATAGCTTCGTAAACCAGCGGTTCTTTGTACAATACCGGAGCCTTGTCGTCGCTTCCCTGGTATTCCCAGCAAGCTACATAGAAGAAGTTTTCGTCATCACGTTTTGCTTCACCTTCTTCTGTCTGGTATTCTTCACGGAAGTGACCACCGCAAGATTCGTTACGGTTCAATGCATCGTAAGCAATCAGCTCGCCCATTGTGATGAAGTCGTTCAGACGGAAAGCCTTATCCAGCTCTACGTTCAAACCTTCCTTAGAACCCGGGATGAACAGTTCTGTTTCGAATTCCTTACGGATGTCTTTCAGCTTAGCCAGACCGGTCTTCAAACCTTCAGCTGTACGGCCCATACCTACATATTCCCACATTACGCGACCCAGTTCCTTGTGGATAGAGTCTACAGACTTCTTACCCTTGATGTTCATCAGGTGGTCAATCTTGTCCTGAACAGCCTTTTCTGCTTCTGCAAATTCAGGCAGGTCAGTAGAGAAGCGAGGAACAGTAATCTGGTCGGCCAGGTAGTTCTGGATAGTGTAAGGCAATACGAAGTATCCGTCGGCCAGACCCTGCATCAATGCAGAAGCACCCAGACGGTTAGCTCCGTGGTCAGAGAAGTTACATTCACCGATAGCGAACAGACCCTTGATAGAAGTCTGGAGTTCGTAGTCTACCCAAATACCACCCATTGTGTAGTGGATAGCCGGATAAATCATCATCGGGTTGTAGTATTTCACACCGTTGATTTCGCGAGCCAGTTCGCCCGGATTTACGTCGGTGATTTCTTCGTACATATCGAACAAGTTACCGTAACGCTGGCGAACTACGTCCAAGCCCAGACGTTCGATACTTTCAGAGAAGTCAAGGAATACGGCCAGACCAGTGTTGTTTACACCGAAACCGTGGTCGCAACGTTCTTTAGCGGCACGTGAAGCCACGTCACGCGGAACCAGGTTACCGAATGCAGGATAACGGCGTTCCAAATAGTAGTCACGGTCTTCTTCAGGAATATCGCTACCTTTCTTTGTTCCAGCCTGCAATGCTTTGGCATCTTCCAGTTTCTTCGGAACCCAAATACGACCGTCGTTACGCAGAGATTCTGACATCAAAGTCAGCTTAGACTGCTTGTCACCGTGTACCGGAATACAAGTCGGGTGAATCTGTACGTAAGCCGGGTTAGCGAACATAGCTCCCTTACGGTAGCAAGACATGGCAGCTGTTACGTTACATGCCATGGCGTTAGTTGACAGGAAGTAAGTGTTTCCGTAACCGCCGGTTGCGATAACTACTGCGTGAGCAGCGAAGCGTTCCAACTTACCGGTTACCAGGTTCTTGGCGATGATACCGCGTGCACGACCGTCAACCAATACTACGTCGAGCATTTCGTAACGAGTGTACAGTTTTACAGTACCGGCACCTACCTGACGGCTCAATGCAGAGTAAGCACCCAGCAACAGCTGCTGACCTGTCTGACCTTTAGCGTAGAATGTACGAGATACCTGCGCACCACCGAATGAACGGTTAGCCAGTGTACCACCGTATTCACGAGCGAAAGGAACACCCTGTGCCACGCACTGGTCGATGATGTTGTTTGATACTTCAGCCAGACGGTAAACGTTAGCTTCACGAGCACGGTAGTCACCACCTTTCACTGTATCGTAGAACAGACGATAGATAGAGTCACCGTCGTTCTGGTAGTTCTTGGCAGCGTTGATACCACCCTGTGCAGCGATAGAGTGTGCACGGCGAGGAGAGTCCTGGATACAGAAGTTGAACACACGGAATCCCATTTCACCTAAAGAAGCAGCAGCAGAAGCACCTGCCAGACCTGTACCTACCACGATGATGTCCAGACGACGTTTGTTAGCCGGGTTCACCAGTTTCTGGTGAGCTTTATAATTGGTCCATTTCTCAGCTATCGGGCCTTCAGGAATCTTAGAATCGATTATCTTAGTCATAATGTTTTTTCAATTTAATCAGTTACACTTAAATTAGCAAGCACCGCAACCCATCATGTTTTTCAGGAAGAACACAACGGCTACCAGCATGAAGCCAAGTACGATGATGGTAGAATAGATGTTAGAGATGCATTTCCAACGGTTAATCCAGATGGTGTTGTTCCAACCCAAAGTCTGCATAGAGCTCCAGAATCCGTGAGTCAGGTGGAACCACAAAGCAATTAACCAAATGATATACAGTACAAAGAACAATGGGTTAGAGAAAGTCTGCATGATGTAACCATAACCATCAGCTGCATGAAGACCTCCCATCATCGGATTACCGATAATTTCAGCGAACTGCATTTTGTACCAAAAATTCACAAAGTGAAGAGCCAGACCCAGAATTACAATGATACCCAGTACCAACATGTTCTGAGATGCCCATTCCACATTTTTAGGTTTAGCTGTCACAGCATAACGTTCGTGACCACGTGCGGCACGGTTCTGCATAGTCAGCCAAAAAGCGTAGATGATGTGAATCACAAACAAGGCAGCCAATCCAACAGTTGCTACCAGGGCATACCAGTTAGCACCGAGGAATTCGCAAACCATGTTGTATGCCTCGCCTGAGAACAATGCAACAAGGTTCATCGCCATGTGAAATGTCAGAAACAGGACAAGGGCGATACCTGTTACGCTCATCACCACTTTCCTTCCAATAGATGAATTACTTAACCACATAAATGATTGAATTTAAATTATTTAATTGTTAGAACTATAAATTCGCACTCGAAGGTCCAAATTATGATGCAAAATTAGAAGATTTATTGAGATAACACAACAGATTATGGAAAAAATTCTGTAATCGGAGGCCGTGAGCCACACGTAAAAAAAAACGCAAAGGCGTTTGAATCAAAACGCCGAAGAGTTTTAATTCAAACGCACTTGCGTTTTAGGGAAAACGTACTTGCGTTTTAAACCAAACGCAAGTACGTTTTCCGAAGCCTATCTTTTGGGGAAATTCATACCGGGCTCGCGCAGCAGTTCGATGGCCTTTTTCATGCTGTCGTTCAGCGTGTTAATCACCTGGAAGTATTCGTTCATGTCCCAGATGTCGCGGGCCAGCAGGGCTTTCAGCTGAGTCTTGACCAGCGGAAGTGCCGTGCGGAACTGTGCCTCGTTATAGGTGATGCCCATGGAGGTGCCTTGTGCCACCAGCTCGTCGAGCATGGCCTGGCTCACCTCGAACTCGCGGTTGAAGCGGTCGAACGTCTTGTACTGCTGGAGCCATTCTTTCCGGTGGCGGTCAATCAGCTTGATGTTCAGCTGCACCATGGCGCCCTTGTCGCGCAATGACAGATAATAGTTGGTGTACATCGTGGTGTCGATGGGCACGAAATAGTCGGGCATGATGCCTCCGCCACCATACACGGTGCGTCCTAACTTCAGGGTCTTGGCCTTGAGCGAGTCGGGGAAGTGGATGCTGTCGGCACTCATCATCTCGCCCCGGTTGTAGCGGTCTATCAGGTCTTTATTGTATTGCTCGATGCTTTCGTAAGGTTTCTGGATACAACGGCCCGAAGGGGTGTAGTAACGGGCAATGGTCAGACGGATCATGGAACCGTCGGGCAAATCGATGGGACGCTGCACGAGTCCTTTTCCGAAGGTGCGGCGGCCTACTACGATACCTCTGTCCCAGTCCTGAATGGCTCCGGTGACAATCTCACTGGCGGAAGCCGAGAATTCATCGACGAGCACCACCAGACGGCCTTTCTGGAAATCGCCGTCGCCCTTGGCTTCAAATTCCGAACGGGGGTTGCGGCGGCCTTCGGTATAGACGATGAGTTCTTTCTTACCCAAAATCTGGTCGCACAGGCTGATGGCGGCATTCAGGTAACCGCCTCCGTTGCCTTGCAAATCGAGAATCAGGTCTTTCATGCCTTGTTTCTGCAACTTGTGGAGGGCATCGGTAAATTCTTGTCCGGTGGTAGCGGCAAAGCGGTTCACACGGATGTAGCCGATTTTTCCTTCTACCATGTACGAAGCATCCAAACTGTATACGGGAATCTTGTCGCGCTTGATGGTGAAGGGCAGCAACTCTTTCACACCGGCACGCAGCACTTTTACCGTCACCGTGGAGCCTTTCGGTCCGCGCAAGCGGCGCATCACTTCGTCGGTGTTCATCTTCACACCGGCAATGACCGTGTCGTTCACTTCGATGATGCGGTCGCCGGCCAGGATGCCGACTTTCTCGGAAGGTCCTCCCGATACGGGCTGGATGACAAAGAGGGTATCGGTGGCCATATTAAACTGGATACCGATGCCGTCGAAGTTTCCCTGAAGGGGTTCGTTGAGCCGCTTCACTTCTTCCGGATCGGAATAGGTGGAGTGCGGGTCGAGCTCTTCCAGCATGCTGACAATGGCGGTTTCCACCAGTTTGTCTTCGTCTACCTTATCTACATAGAGATTGGAGATGGCGAACTCGGCCAGCTGCAGTTTGCGCGAAGGCGAATCGAGCAACTTGTTCTGGGCAGGCAGGGCAGTCCATGCCGCACATCCTGCCAATAAAGCGAATAGGTATTTTCTGATTTTCATGTGCATTCTTTCATTTTATTCCACTTCCATGCCTTCGGGCAGAAAGTCGGATACATCCTTGCCATACTGCAGGAGTTCACGGACAATGGTGGAACTGATGGAGGTCAGTTCGGGCTCCGTAAAGAGCAGGATGGTTTCTACGCCGGCCAGCTTGCGGTTGATGTCGGCAATGGTTTCTTCGTATTCAAAGTCGTGTACGGTACGGATGCCGCGGATAATAAATCCGGCCTCGCGCTCGCGGGCAAAATCAACGGTAAGGTTGTCGTATGCCTCGACCTTGATGCGCGGCTCGTCGGCATAAAGTTTGCGAATCATCTCTACGCGCTTCTCGGTGGGGAACCAGGTTTTCTTTTTGTCGTTCACCCCAATGCCGATAATGATTTCGTCCATAAAGGTCAGGGCACGCTTCACCACGGAATAGTGCCCGATAGTAAACGGGTCGAATGTGCCCGGAAATATCGCTCTTTTCATCACTGATGACTGGCAGTTTTTAATTATTAATTCTTCATTTTTCATTCACCAGATCTTCCTCTACCACCAAGTTGTCGATGATGAAGTTCTGGCGTTCCATGGTGTTCTTTCCCATGTAGAACTCCAGCAGCTCCTTCACGGCGTCGGTCTTGCGAAGGGTGACCTGCTCCAGACGCATGTCCTTGCCGATGAAATGGCGGAACTCGTCGGGCGAGATTTCTCCCAATCCTTTGAATCGGGTGATTTCGGGGTTGGGACTCAGCTTCTCGATGGCAGCCACGCGCTCTTCTTCCGAATAGCAGTAGATGGTTTCGTACACCCCTTTCTTGCGGTTACGCACGCGGAACAGGGGGGTCTGCAGGATGTACACATGACCTTTCTTTATCAGGTCAGGGAAGAACTGCAGGAAGAAGGTAATCATCAGCAGGCGGATGTGCATACCGTCCACATCGGCATCGGTAGCCACGATTACCTTATTATATCGGAGCCCGTCGAGCCCTTCTTCAATGTTCAGGGCAGCCTGCAGGAGGTTGAACTCTTCGTTCTCGTAGACCACCTTCTTGGTGAGTCCGAAAGAATTCAGCGGCTTACCGCGCAAGCTGAACACGGCCTGCGTATTGACATCGCGGCTTTTCGTGATGGAACCGCTGGCGGAGTCTCCCTCGGTGATGAAGATGGAGCTTTCCAGACGGGGATCGTCTTCTTCTTTCTTTCCGCCTTTCTGGTCGTTCAGGTGAATGCGGCAGTCGCGCAACTTACGGTTGTGCAGGTTGGCTTTCTTGGCACGCTCACGGGCTATCTTCGTGACGCCGGCAATGGCCTTGCGTTCTTTTTCGGATTCCTGGATTTTCTGCAGCAGGACTTCGGCCACATCGGGATGCTTGTGGAGGTAGTTGTCTACCTGCTCTTTTACGAAGTCGCCCACAAACTTGTTGACGCTGACGCCTGACAAGGGATAGGGGTTGCCTTCGGAATCTTTCTCCGGTGCCATGGACAGTGAGCCCAACTTGATTTTGGTCTGGCTCTCGAACGTAGGTTCAATTACGTTGATGGCAATGGCAGCCACCAGTCCGTTACGGATGTCCTGAAACTCCAGGTTCTTTCCGTAGAACTCCTTGATGGCACGGGCAATGTGTTCCTTGAACGCGCTCTGGTGGGTTCCTCCCTGCGTGGTGTGCTGACCGTTGACAAAGGAATAGTATTCCTCGCCATACTGCGCACTGTGGGTAAAGGCTATCTCAATGTCTTCGCCCGTCAGGTGTACAATGGGATACAGTCCCGGCGCAGTCATGTTGTCGTTCAGCAGGTCTTCCAGTCCGTTACGGCTCACAATGCGGTGTCCGTTATAATAGATGGAAAGGCCCGTATTTAAATAGGTATAGTTGCGGAGCATGGTCTCAATGAACTCCGGACGGAAGTGGTAGTTCTGGAACAGGGTATCGTCGGGCTCAAAGAAGATGTAGGTTCCGTTTTCTTCGTCGGTGGCGCAGGTCTCGTCGCTGACCAGTTCTCCACGTTCGAACACGGCCTTGCGCATCTGTCCGTCGCGGGCACTCCAGGCCACGAAACGGCGGCTCAATGCATTGACCGCCTTGGCTCCCACTCCGTTCAGACCGACACTTTTCTTGAAGGCCTTGGTATCGTATTTACCTCCGGTGTTCAGCATGGAAACGGCATCGACCAGACTTCCCAAAGGAATGCCTCGTCCATAGTCGCGCACGGACACCCGCAGGTTGTCTTCCATCTGGATTTCAATGCGCTTTCCGGCTCCCATCTTGAACTCGTCGATACTGTTGTCGACGACTTCTTTCAACAGCACATAAATACCGTCTTCCACCTGCGAACCGTCGCCCAGGCGACCGATGTACATACCGGGACGGGTACGTACGTGCTCCATGTCGCTCAGGTGGCGAATGTTCTCTTCGGTATAAGCTACAGAGGAAACGGTTTGTTCATTGAGTTCTTCCATATCTATTCCCCCTTTGTTTTTTAAATCATTTTCTTATAAGCACGGCGGCGTTTGTGCTGCACGGATTCGAATGCGCTCCACTGTGCCTGTACTTTCTTGTTGAGTTCAAGCTCCGGATTACTTTCTCCATACTCAAATCCCATCTGCTGGAAAATAGGCACGAGGTCGTAGAACAGGAGGGCATTGACTCCCTTGCTCTGGTATTCGGGCTTCACTCCTACCAGCAGCAAATCGAGCACACGCGGACGCTTGATGAACAGGGCTTTCAACAAGTGGTACCAGCCGAAAGGAAGCATCTTTCCCTTAGCCTTCTGCAAGGCTTTCGACAAGGACGGCATGGCGATTCCCACTGCCACCAGGTTGCCTTCCGCATCTTCTACCAGCGACACCATGCGCAGGTCGATGAGCGGCAGATACATCTTTATATATTGGTCAATCTGTCCCTGCGTCATCTGCGAATATCCGTAAAGAGGCGCGTAGGCTTCGTTAATCAAATCGAAGATTTTCTGCCCGTAGTTCTGCTTCTTGATTTCGCTCCGCTTGAGCTTCTTAATTTTCAGGTTGTACTTCTGAAGAATGATTTCGGAGATGCGTACGAACTTTTCCGGAAGCTGGTGGGGCACGCTCAGTTTGTATTCCACCCAGTCGGCTTCTTTCTCAAAGCCTAACTGCTCCATGTGTTCCGGATAATAGGAATAGTTATAGATGGTGGCCATCGTACTCAACTGGTCGAATCCTTCAACCAGCATTCCTTCGGCATCCATATCCGTAAATCCCAGCGGACCGACAATGGCTTCCATACCTTTTTCTTTTCCCCATTGCTCTACGGCTTTCAGCAAGGCTGAAGACACTTCTTCTTCGTCGATGAAATCCAGCCAGCCAAAACGGACTTCTTTCTTGTTCCAGGTGTCATTTGCACGGTGGTTGATGATGGCGGCCACACGCCCCACTATCTCCTCGCCTTTGTATGCCAGGAAATATTCTGCCTCGCAGAATTCAAATGCCGGATTCTTCTCAGGATTGAAGGTATTCAGCATGTCATCGTACAAATCGGGAACGGAATAGGGATTATTTTTATAAAGTTCGTAATTAAAACGAATGAACTTCTTCAGTTCTTTTTTCGTAGTGACTTTTTTAATCGTGATAGTCATTGTGGTATAATTTTCTTTCGTTCGCTTTGAGTTTAGAAAAATTAAGGCTGTAAAGATAGTGTTTTTTCTCCTAATAAGCGGGCTATTCACTGATTTTCACACTTTAAGGATTTTCACGCAGGAAGCAAACGTCATACGAAAATTAGAAATTTGATGGGATTTTAAGGTATCTTTTCATTTCGTTTCCAGAATGAAGAAAGCAGAAATTCCGGTAAGCCACTGTTTGACAGCAAAATAAGCCATCTTTCCCTCTTGAGAATTGAAAAATCAGCCTCTCCCCGACGGATGGACGGGATTTTCAGATTCTCGCGGCGTTTATTTCCACCAGTCGCCAGGCAAGGCAAGAATCATGGCCACCACCTCGGCATAGTTTTTCTGTCCGGAAGGAATCTGGTTGCCTTTGAGGTAATACTCATACATCAGTTCCTGCACTCGTCCTACCCACGGATTGTAGCGTGCCTGCCAGTAGGCTTGTTTTTCACGAAGGGTCTGCAAAATCTCGGGACGGATGGAAGCAAGCAGTTGCCGGTAGTCTTCTTCTTCCAACAATGTAGCGGCATTGGAGAGCACATAGGGTAGCAGACCGAAATAGCCGGAGTAGCGGACGGCTGGTGAAACGGAGCGGATGCAAATCTGATAGGCCCAGAAGTTGGCTTCGGCCTCGCTGCTTATTCCCAACAGATGGGAATACTCATGGGCATAGGTGAACGGCCATTGCAAAGGAGGCAGCTCGCGGTTGAGCTGTGACTCGGCAAAGAAAGGACCCATGTAGCCCAACACACCGACACCGGAATAGAGTGCGTTGAACATAACCTGTTTGGGATGCTGGTAAGCTTTCGGTGAAGAAAGACCGAAGCGGGAGGACACCTGGGCAAAGCGTTGCTTCACTTCTTTTTCGATGACCTCGTGCGAAGGGAAAGGCGACTGCGTGTAGGCTTGATTCAAGCGGTGGGTGTAGTCGGCCAGGAAATGCTGAAAGGTGGAATCCTGGTAGGCCACATATTCTACAGAGGAGCGCGTAAAGAAGTCTTTCCGGAAATAGTTGATTCCCCAGCCTACATAGAACCAGAGGTACACTCCTACCAGCAGCTCGGCTTCTGCACGCAGGGTCCACTTCCACCCTTTCTTTTTCTTCCAGCCCCACAGCGGAAGTCCGGCAAGGAGTACACACGCGGCTACAAAAAACCATTCTTCCATGGAGAAGGGTATCCAGGAAACCAGAGCCGACAGGAAGGCGGACAAACCGGGATAAAGGTGACGGGCATACATCTCGCCCCAATCGGGCAAGAGGCGGCAAAGGAAGATGAAGCACACCCCCAAGGCCTCTGCGGTCCAACGTACGTAACGTAAGGGAAAACTTTTCATACACACAAAGTTATATGTTTTCAGACAAGGTGAAGGAAGTGACAAAGAAATTATATATTTTTGTAACACAGATTAATCATGAATTATACTTAGATAGAAATGGCTTTAAACTACATCTGGATTGCATTTTTCCTTCTGGCCTTCGTGGTGGCACTGGTCAAGCTCGTATTTTTAGGCGACACGGCCGTATTTCCGGAGATTATCAATTCTACTTTCGCTTCTTCCAAAACGGCGTTCGAAATCTCATTGGGGCTGACGGGGGTGCTGTCGCTCTGGCTGGGCATCATGAAGATTGGAGAAAAAGGGGGTGTTATCCAGCTTTTCGCCCGTCTGCTGAGTCCGCTGTTTTCAAAACTGTTTCCGGAGATTCCCAAAGGACATCCGGTGACGGGAAGTATTTTCATGAACCTGGCGGCGAATATGCTGGGACTGGACAATGCCGCCACGCCGCTCGGCCTGAAAGCCATGGAGGGACTGCAAGAACTGAACCCGCGAAAGGATACGGCCAGCAACCCGATGATCATGTTTCTGGTGCTGAACACGTCGGGACTGACACTGATTCCCATCAGCATCATGGTATACCGGGCACAGATGGGAGCCGCACAACCCACGGACGTGTTTGTTCCGATTCTGCTGGCGACTTTCTTTTCGACGATGGCCGGCATCATTGCGGTCAGTCTGTACCAGCGCATCAACCTGCTGAACCGGACCATCCTGTTGTTTCTCGGTGGAGCCAGCCTGCTCATTGCGGGCATCATCTGGCTTTTCCTCCAGCTTAGCCGGGAACAGATTGACCTCTACTCTACGACCTTTGCCAATGTGTTTCTCTTTCTCGTCATCATCGGCTTTATCGTGTCGGGCATGCGGAAAAGAATCAATGTGTACGACGCGTTCGTAGAAGGGGCCAAAGAGGGATTTTCTACTGCCGTACGCATCATTCCTTACCTAGTGGCCATCCTGGTTTCCATCGGTGTGTTCCGTGCTTCGGGCGCCATGGATTTTCTGATTCAGGGCATCGCCGGGGTAGTTCGGAGTTGCGGTATAGACGACCAGTTTGTCGGTGCACTGCCCACGGCACTGATGAAGCCGTTGAGCGGCAGCGGAGCCCGCGGACTGATGGTGGATGCCATGAGCACCTACGGAGCTGATTCGTTTGTCGGCCGTCTGGCCTGCATCTTCCAGGGGTCAACAGATACCACATTCTATATTCTGGCGGTGTATTTCGGAAGCGTCAGCGTGACACGCACAAGGCATGCATTAAGTTGCGGACTGATTGCCGACTTCACCGGAATACTGGCTGCCATTTTCATCGGATATTTATTTTTCAATTGACATAAGCTATGATTAGTTATCAGACAGAAGGCGTGGAAATGCCCGCCATCAAGAAGCGCGAAACGACCGCATGGATCAAAGCCGTGGCCGAAACTTACGGCAAGAAGGTAGGCGAAATCGCATACATCTTTTGCTCGGACGAGAAGATTCTGGAAGTAAACCGCCAGTATCTGCAGCATGATTATTACACGGACATCATTACATTTGACTACTGCGAAGGCAAGAAACTATCGGGCGATTTGTTCATCAGTCTGGACACGGTACGCACCAACGCCGAACAGTTCGATGCCGCGTATGAAACGGAACTCTACCGCGTAATCATACACGGCATACTGCATCTTTGCGGCATCAATGACAAAGGGCCGGGAGAACGCGAAATCATGGAAGCCGCAGAAAACAAAGCGCTGGAAATGCGGAAAGATTTCATGTAATTCGTATTTTTGCAAAGGATTAAAAACATAAAAGCTAATGGATTTCAAGTATGATGTAATCGTAATCGGAGCCGGTCATGCCGGATGTGAAGCGGCAGCTGCGGCTGCCAATCTGGGCTCAAAGACCTGCCTGATTACAATGGACATGAACAAAATCGGGCAGATGAGCTGTAACCCAGCCGTAGGGGGTATTGCCAAGGGACAAATCGTCAGAGAGATTGATGCCTTGGGAGGATACATGGGGCTGGTGACAGACAAGACCGCCATCCAGTTCCGTATGCTGAACCGTTCCAAGGGGCCGGCCATGTGGAGTCCGCGCGCCCAGTGCGACCGAGGAAAATTTATCTGGGCCTGGAGAGAAATTCTGGAGAACCTGCCCAACCTGCATATCTGGCAAGATACGGTGGAAGAGTTGTTGGTGGAGAACGGCGAAGTGACCGGCGTGGTGACTTGCTGGGGGGTGACGTTTCATGCCAAATGTGTGGTGCTGACTGCCGGCACTTTCTTGAACGGGCTGATGCACATCGGACACAAGATGCTGGCAGGAGGACGCTGTGCGGAACCGGCATCGTATCACCTGACTGAATCCATCACCCGACACGGCATTACGGCCGGACGCATGAAGACGGGTACCCCAGTGCGCATCGACGGAAAGAGCGTACACTTTGACCTGATGGACACACAGGACGGCGAGAATGATTTCCACCGCTTCTCATTTATCAGCGAACCGCGCCACCTGACACAACTGCAATGCTGGACCTGCTTTACCAACGAAGAGGTGCACGACACGCTACGGAAGGGACTGGCCGACTCTCCCCTTTTCAACGGACAAATCCAGAGCATCGGACCGCGTTACTGTCCGAGTATCGAAACCAAAATCGTGACCTTCCCCGACAAACCGCAGCACCAGCTGTTCCTGGAACCGGAAGGTGAAACCACACAGGAACTTTACCTGAACGGCTTCTCTTCTTCACTCCCGATGGACATCCAGCTGGAGGCTTTGAAGAAGATTCCTTGCTTCAAAGATTTGGTAGTGTACCGCCCGGGATATGCCATCGAATACGACTATTTCGACCCGACACAGCTGAAGCATACACTGGAATCGAAGATGGTGAAAAACCTCTTCTTTGCCGGACAGGTGAACGGAACGACCGGATACGAAGAAGCCGGCGGACAAGGCATCATTGCAGGTATCAACGCACACCTGAACTGCCACGGTGGCGAGCCGTTTATACTGGGACGTGACGAAGCTTACATCGGCGTCCTGATTGACGACTTGGTGACCAAAGGTGTGGATGAGCCGTACCGCATGTTTACTTCAAGAGCGGAATACCGCATCCTGCTCCGTCAGGATGATGCCGACATGCGACTGACCGAACGGGCTTATCAATTGGGCTTAGTGAAAGCCGACCGTTACGAAATCCTGCAAAAGAAACGGGCCGAAATAGACCGCATCGTAAACTTCGTAAGCACCTTCTCCGTGAAGGCCGAAAAGATAAACGATGCCCTCGAAAAATTAGGAACGGCTCCGCTTACTCACGGGTGCAAACTGGTTGACTTAATCAGCCGCCCGCAGATTACGATTGAAAATATCGCTCCTTATATCCCCGCCTTCCAGGCTGCACTCGACAAAATCGAGGAACGAAAAGAAGAGGTGATTGAGGCTGCCGAAATCCGCATCAAGTACAAAGGCTACATCGACCGGGAGCGTACGATTGCCGACAAGATACACCGGTTGGAGTCCATCCGAATCAAAGGAAAGTTTGACTACGCGAACCTGCAATCCCTGTCGACCGAAGCCCGCCAGAAGCTGGTGAAGATAGACCCGGAAACCCTGGCACAAGCCAGCCGCATCCCCGGCGTATCACCGAGCGACATCAACGTGCTGTTAGTGCTTTTGGGACGATAAAGCAGGCATGTTTCACGTGAAACAATTTGTTTAAGGAACACACATAAAATACTGGATATGAATAAAGAAACATTAAAGAAAAACCTTCGAGAAATACCCGATTTCCCCAAGCCTGGAATTCTGTTCTACGACGTCACTACCCTGTTCAAAAATGCGGAATGCTTACAAGGTATGATAGACGAACTGTATGAGCTGTACAAGGACAAAGGGATTACCAAAGTGGTAGGTATCGAGTCCAGAGGATTCATTTTGGGTGGTGCCTTGGCAGCCCGCTTAGGAGCCGGATTCATCATGGCCCGCAAGCCCGGAAAGTTGCCGGCTGAAGTCATTGAAGAAACTTACGCCAAAGAGTATGGTACCGACACCATACAGCTTCATAAGGATGCCATCAGCAAAGACGACGTGGTATTGTTGCACGACGACTTACTGGCTACAGGCGGAACGATGGCAGCAGCTTACCGACTGGTAAAACGCTGCGGCGTGGAGAAAGCGTACGTCAACTTCGTCATCGAGCTGAAAGGACTGAACGGAAGAAACGCTTTCGAAAAGGACGTAGAAGTCACTACCCTTTTAGAACTATAAAACGAGACGAATCCCTTGCAGAAAGGGAAACAACTGTGCAGCCTTCTTTGCAGGAAACTTCTCCTCAAAGAAGGCTGTATTCACCCTGACAAGAACCCAACGACATGGAAGAAATAGAAAAGACAAGCAACACCAGTGAATACCTGAAAGGAATCGTATTGAACCTTCCGGAAGGTCCGGGCATCTACCAATACCTGAACAAGGAAGGGGTCATCATCTACGTGGGAAAAGCCAAGAATCTGAAGCGCCGTGTCTATTCTTATTTTTCCAAGGACCACCAGTCGGCCAAGACGCGCATGCTGGTTTCCAAGATTGCCGACATCCGCTACATCGTGGTGAACTCGGAAGAGGATGCCCTGCTGCTGGAGAATAACCTGATCAAGAAATACAAGCCAAGATACAACGTGCTGCTGAAGGACGACAAGACCTACCCTTCCATCTGCATCAGCAACGAGTATTTCCCGCGCATCTACAAGACCCGGAAGATTATTCGCGACGGTTCGAATTACTTCGGCCCGTACAGCCACGTGCCTTCCATGATGGCCTTGCTGGAGCTGATAAAAAAACTGTATCCGCTCCGTACCTGCCACCTGGCACTGACGCCCGAAAACATTGCGCAGGGGAAGTTCAAGGTCTGCCTGGAATACCACATCAAGAACTGCAAAGGGCCATGCATCGGGAAGCAGTCGCACGAAGAATACATGCAGCAGATAGCGCAGGCAAGGGAGCTGCTGAAAGGCAATACCCAGAAGGTAAGCAATGCGCTGATGGAGGAAATGAAACGCCTGGCAGAAGAGATGAAGTTTGAGGAAGCACAAAAGCTCAAGGAGCAATACATGCTTATCGAAAGCTATCGCGCCAAGAGTGAAGTGGTGAGTTCGGTGCTTCATCACATTGACGTATTCTCCATAGAAACGGACGAAAATACGGCGTATATCAACTACCTGCACATTACCAACGGATGCATCAACCAGGCCTTCACCTTCGAATACAAAGTGCGCATGAACGAGAGCAAGGAGGAGTTGCTGCAGTTGGGTATCGTGGAAATGCGCGAACGCTATAAAAGCACGTCGAAGGAAATCATCATACCTTTTGAACTGGATATGGAAATGAACGGCGTGACGTTCACGATTCCTAAAAAGGGCGAGAAAAAGCACTTGCTCGACCTTTCGCTGATGAACGTGAAGCAGTATAAAGTGGACCGCCTGAAGCAGGCCGAGAAACTGAATCCGGAGCAGCGGAGCGTGCGGCTGATGAAAGAAATCCAGGCACAGCTGCAACTGGAGAAAATGCCGAACCACATTGAGTGTTTCGATAACTCCAACATTCAGGGGTCGGATGCAGTGGCTGCCTGCGTGGTGTTCAAGAAAGCCAAACCCAGCAAGAAAGACTACCGGAAATACCTTATCAAAACGGTGGTGGGACCGGATGATTACGCTTCCATGCAGGAAGTGGTACGCCGTCGCTACAGCCGCATTCTGGAAGAGCAGGGCGAACTGCCCGACCTGATTCTGACGGATGGAGGAAAAGGCCAGATGGAAGTAGTAAGACAGGTGATAGAAGACGAGCTACACTTGCAGATTCCCATTGTGGGTCTTGCCAAGAATAACCGTCACCGCACGTCGGAAGTGCTGTTTGGTTTTCCACCGCAAACACTCGGCATCAAACAAGGCACTCCCCTTTTCCATCTGCTGGAAAATATCCAGGATGAGGTACACCGCTTTGCCATCACCTTCCACCGGGAAAAAAGAAGCAAAAGCCAGATTGCCTCTGCCCTGGACAATATCAAAGGCATCGGCGACAAGCGGAAAACAGCCTTGCTGAAAACATTCAAGAGTGTGGCCCGCATCCGGCAAGCCAGCCTGGAAGAGATTGCCGAAGTGATTGGAGAAAGTGCGGCGAAAAGCGTCAAGGAATCACTGTCGGAATCCAAATAATTTGATTATTTTTGTAGAAACAAGACGAATCACATGAGAGTAGTTATACAGCGCGTGACACACGCATCCGTGACCATTAACGGAATTTGTAAATCGGCCATCAAAGAAGGCTTCATGATTCTGCTCGGCATTGAAGCTGCCGACTCGCAGGAAGATGCAGACTGGCTCTGCAAGAAGATTGTCAATCTCCGCGTTTTGACGATGAGAATGGCGTAATGAACAAGTCCATTCTGGATGTGCAGGGAGAAATCCTCGTGATAAGCCAGTTCACACTGATGGCTTCAACCAAGAAAGGAAACCGCCCTTCTTACATCCGGGCTGCCGGACATGAAATTGCCATTCCTCTGTACGAATACTTCTGCAATGAATTGAGCATTGCCCTGGGAAAAGAAGTGGGAACCGGTGAGTTCGGTGCCGACATGAAGGTAGAATTATTGAACAACGGACCGGTGACCATCTGCATGGACACCAAAAACAAGGAATAACCATGACACTGGAAGAAGCACAGAAGACCGTAGACGAATGGATAAAGACGTACGGAGTAAGGTACTTCAGTGAGCTGACCAATATGGCTGTGCTCACGGAAGAAGTGGGTGAACTGGCACGCATCATGGCACGCACCTACGGCGACCAGTCGTTCAAGGCAGGCGAAAAAACAGACCTGGGCGATGAAATGGCCGATGTGCTCTGGGTGTTGCTCTGCCTGGCTAACCAGACGGGTGTGGACCTGACGGAAGCGTTCAGAAAGAACCTGGAGAAGAAAACCAACCGAGACAAGGAAAGACATAAAAACAACCCTAAACTATAAAGTATATGAATCCTAATCACGAACATGCGTGCGGATGCGAACACACGCACGAAGAAGAGAACCAGTACAACAAGTACGAAGATGCGTTGAGCAAATATCAAACGAATCTGAAGGACGATGAAATTGCGGAGAAGACAGCCCGTCTCATCGAAAAGCACCTGGAAGAAAACAATACAAAGGAAGTAAAGAAGTTCCTTTTCAACTGTATTGACTTGACTACACTGAAGTGTACAGACAGCGACACAAGCGTGATGAAGTTCACGGAGAAGGTCAATGAGTTTGTCGACCGCTACCCTGACCTGAAGAACGTGGCTGCAATTTGTGTATATCCCAACATGGCTGAAATCGTCAACGATACACTGGAAGCAGACGACGTGAAGATTGCCTGCGTATCGGGAGGTTTCCCCTCTTCACAAACTTTCATTGAGGTGAAAGTAGCCGAAACTGCCATGGCTATTCATAGTGGCGCAGACGAAATAGATATCGTAATTTCTGTAGGCAAATTCCTGAGCGGCGATTACGAAGGCATGTGCGACGAAATCGAAGAGCTGAAAGAAGTATGCGGCGACAAGCACTTAAAAGTGATTCTGGAAACCGGCGCATTGGGAAGTGCTTCGAATATCAAGAAAGCTTCTATCCTTTCTATGTATTCAGGAGCTGACTTTATCAAGACTTCTACCGGAAAGGAAAGTCCGGCTGCTACACCGGAAGCTGCTTACGTGATGTGCCAGGCCATCAAGGAATACTTCCTGGAAACCGGACGTAAAGTAGGATTTAAGCCCGCTGGAGGCATTAACTCCGTGCGCGATGCATTGGTGTACTACACCATCGTAAAAGAGTTGTTAGGAGAAGAATGGCTAACCAACGAGCTGTTCCGTCTGGGTACAAGCCGCATGGCCAACTTATTGCTTTCGGACATTGTGGGAAGTGAAACCAAGTTCTTCTAAAAGACCTCATATAAGGACATAAAAAAGCCCCTTTCTTC
>ENA-OQDC01000150-OQDC01000150.1-human-gut-metagenome-genome-assembly--contig:-NODE-150-length-55326-cov-6.220511_pt1 | contig 55326 bp, 58 predicted proteins | sample MGYA00242770_ERZ504601 | MGnify/ENA primary metagenome ERZ504601 (study PRJEB26092, sample SAMD00036305) | human gut metagenome | host: Homo sapiens | study: EMG produced TPA metagenomics assembly of...
CACAGACGAGTATTTTCAAGTGCCGGACTATGGCGAAACTTATCCGTTCTCTGTCCGGGGGCAGACGATATTTTTAGATAGCTGCTCCCTTGTGGCTGCTCTTGCCCGATTGCCGGAACAGACGCAGGAGGAAATCTTTTTGTATTTTTTCCAGCACTTGACGCAGAAAGAAATCGGGGAACAAAGCGGCTGGACACGCAGCACAATCGGGCGACATATCCAACTTGCCTTGAAGCGGCTGAAAGAGGAAATGGAGGTGTTGTCCCATGAGTAACCGACTTCTCCCCTATGACACTATCATAAAGGCACATGAGGGCGACCCCATAGCGATACAAGCTGTCCTTGACCGCTACGCTGGATATATCCGCTATTTCTCCAAGATGAACGGCTATTATAACTCTGATATGGAGGACTACATCAGAACAAAGTTGATTGAAAGTCTATTCAAGTTCCGGCTTGACCGTTGAGTTTGGATTGACGATATGATAAAATCATTTTAGCAAATAAGAATTTATCGTTTATTAAGGAGGAATAGTAAATGGTTGGAAGAATATATCATGTTGGATTGACAGTTTCAGATTTAGATAAATCAATTGCATTTTATAGAGATGTGCTTGGACTTGCATTTCAAGGAGAAATTATGATGGTTGGCGAAGAGACAGACAAAATGTTTCAAAAGAAGAATTGTAAGGCAAGAGTTGCTTATTTGAATGGTTCTAAAAATATTGAAACACCACCTGTTGAATTGATTCAATTTGTAGATAATGAATTCAAAAAGGCTCAATCGAATTTATTTATGACATCTATTTCGGAATTATGTTTTTATACTGATGACATTGATACAGTTTATAAAGAACTTATTGAAAATAATGTAGAGTGTTTATCTGAACCACAGTATTTTGATTTTAGTTCACAAGGATTTGGCAAAAGCAAAGCATTTTATTTCAAAGATCCGGATGGAATTATACTTGAAATGATGCAGCCTTTGTAAAATAATAAACAAATTCCAGTCTACTACACTAAACAACCATAAAAATTGAATACCCCGACGCCCCGCAGCGGCACATGAAGCAGTAAATCCGAAAAAGATTTGCTGCTTTTTTGCGCCCATTTTTGGCAAATTTCCAAAAGTTCCGTATTAGACAGTGAAGCCAAAAATGGCGCCGTTTTTTTCAGACAGCGGGCAAAACGCAGCTTCCGAAACGCCTTATTGTCGGGAAAGACCGAGCCGCCGGAAAAGTTCTTGCCGGAAAGTCCGTCCATTCTGCTCTTTTGTGGTTTGTAGGGAGTAAGGGAAAAACGCCAGCCCGCAGCCTTTTATAAAAAAAGCTGGTTATAGATTTTCTGAAAAAGTGGCAGTAGCAAGTGAACGGCAGGCCGGCAGTTTCTTAGAGCAAGATTCTACCGAGGTGCCAAAATTCGCTTATCGCTCATTTTGCCCCTGCGGGAATCTTGTTGGGGAGTGCCTTCCCCAAACCCTGCTTATGCGGCTTGCGCCGCTGAAAAACCCCTCAAAATATTTTTCGGATTTTTCAAAAACAGTTCCGCTTCACACCCTGTTTTTCTCCTATTAGTGAGAGGACACCACGCACAGAAAGGAGGTCAACCACCTATGAAACGATACAACACGCCGCACCGCAGCCGGGTAGTCAAAACACGCATGACCGAGGAAGAATACGCCGAGTTTGCCCAGCGGCTTTCTGCTTACCACATGAGCCAAGCCGAGTTTATCCGGCAAGCCATAACCGGGGCAGCCATACGCCCCATCATAACCGTTTCCCCCATCAATGACGAGCTGCTTGCCGCTGTCGGGAAGCTGACCGCCGAATACGGGAGGATCGGCGGCAACTTAAACCAGATAGCCCGGACGCTGAACGAGTGGCACAGTCCCTATCCGCAGCTTGCCGGGGAGGTACGGGCGGCGGTTTCCGACCTTGCTGCCCTAAAGTTTGAAGTCTTGCAGAAAGTGGGTGACGCTGTTGGCAACATTCAAACATATCAGCTCTAAAAATGCCGACTATGGCGCAGCGGAAGCCTATCTCACATTTGAGCATGACGAGTTTACCATGAAGCCCACCCTTGATGAAAACGGGCGGCTGATACCGAGGGAGGATTACCGCATTTCTTCCCTCAACTGCGGGGGCGAGGATTTCGCTGTTGCCTGTATGCGAGCCAATCTCCGCTATGAGAAAAACCAAAAACGGGAAGATGTGAAAAGCCACCACTATATCATCAGCTTTGACCCACGGGACGGGACAGACAACGGCTTGACCGTAGACCGGGCGCAGGAGCTGGGCGAGCAGTTCTGTAAAGAGCATTTCCCCGGACACCAAGCCCTTGTATGCACCCACCCGGACGGGCATAACCACAGCGGCAATATCCATGTGCATATCGTCATCAACTCCCTGCGGATTTATGAAGTCCCGCTTCTGCCCTACATGGACAGACCAGCCGACACACGGGAGGGCTGCAAGCACCGCTGCACCAACGCCGCTATGGAATATTTCAAGAGTGAAGTCATGGAGATGTGCCACCGGGAGGGGCTTTACCAAATCGACCTCTTGAACGGCAGCAAGGAACGGATAACCGAACGGGAATACTGGGCGGCAAAGAAAGGGCAGCTTGCCCTTGATAAAGAGAACGCTGTCAGAGAAGCCGCAGGACAGCCGACCAAGCCCACCAAGTTTGAAACGGACAAGGCGAAGCTGCGCCGGACGATACGGCAGGCACTTTCCCAAGCTACCAGCTTTGACGAGTTTTCTTCCCTTTTGCTGCGGGAGGGCGTGACCGTCAAGGAGAGCCGGGGGCGGCTTTCTTACCTCACGCCGGACAGGACAAAGCCTATCACAGCCCGGAAGCTGGGGGACGATTTTGACAAGGCTGCTGTCCTTGCCCTGCTCACGCAGAACGCCCACAGAGCCGCCGAACAGACCAAAGCCATACCCGAATACCCTGCCGCAGTTAAAAAGCCGTTACAAGGGGAAAAAACTGCAAAAACCACCCCGGCAGACAACACCTTGCAGCGCATGGTTGACCGGGAAGCCAAGCGAGCCGAGGGCAAGGGCGTGGGCTATGACCGCTGGGCGGCAAAGCACAACCTAAAGCAAATGGCAGCTACCGTTACCGCCTATCAGCAGTACGGCTTTTCCTCCCCGGAGGAACTGGACGAAGCCTGTTCTGCCGCCTATGCCGCCATGCAGGAAAGCCTTGCGTGGTTGAAGCAGGTGGAAAAGACGCTGAACGGGAAAAAGGAGCTGCAACGGCAGGTGCTTGCCTATTCCAAGACCCGCCCTGTCCGGGACGGGCTGAAACAGCAGAAAAACGCCAAAGCAAAAGCAGCCTACCGTCAGAAGCATGAAAGTGACTTTATCATAGCAGACGCAGCCGCCCGCTATTTCAGGGAGAACGGCATTTCCAAGCTGCCGAGCTATAAATCCCTGCAAGCAGAGATTGAAAGCCTTATCAAAGAGAAAAACAGCGGCTACAACGATTACCGGGCAAAACGGGAGGAGTACCGCCGCTTGCAGACTGTCAAGGGCAATATCGACCAGATTTTACGCCGGAGCGAGCCGCAGCGCAGAAAGGAGCAGAGCCATGAACGGTAATATCCCCCGCATGGACTACCGCCAGTACCGGGCAGCCCGCCGCCTTGTGCATGAGTGCTGCAACTATGACAGCGGGAACTGCCTGCTGTTGGAGGACGGCGAGCCTTGCGTGTGTGTACAGAGTATCAGCTATTCGCTGCTCTGCCGCTGGTTTACCGCCGCTGTCCTGCCCCTTGATGAAGCACTGGAAGCCGCCCTCTTGCGCCGGGGAAGCCGGAAACGCTGCGCTGTCTGCGGGGCGTTCTTCTTCCCAAAATCCAACCGGGGGAAATACTGCCCGGACTGCGCCGGACGCATGAAGCGGATAAACGCCGCCAAACGGAAGCGGAAACAAAGGGAGAAATGTCACGCTTTAGGGCATTTCAAACCCGCATAAATCAAGGCTTTTTTGGAGGGTGTCAAAGGGTGCGTGATACATTTATCCTTTTCCCTTAAAAACGCCCCCTAAAAGCGTAACAGAACCCACAGACAGACACCACAAGGAGGTGAACCCTATCGCTGATTATATGACCGCAGGAACGGAGCTGCCCGCTTACCTGCCTTACCCCCGTTTCCTGCTGGAAACAGACCTATCCCACACCGCAAGAGAGTTATATGCGCTGCTGTTAGACCGTTCCACCCTTTCGCAGAAGAACGGCTGGCAGGACAGCGAGGGACGGACATACATTGTCTACCCCATAGCAGAGATAGCGGAAATGCTGGATAAAGGCTGCACCACCATAAAGGGCGCACTGAACGAACTGGACGCTGCCGGGCTGCTGGAACGCAGACGGACGGGCTTTTCTGCCGCCAACCGTCTGTATGTGAAAGTGCCGCCTATCCCAGTGGTACAGTTTTCCGACCAACTGACGGACGGAAAACCGCCCCTCATAAGGGCGGGAAACCGACCAACTGACAGCCGGAAAACTGACCTTATGACGGTCGGAAAACCGTCCCCTAACCAAACTAATATAAACAACCTAATAGAGAGCCAAACAAAAGGAGCGAGTGAGGGGCAGCCCCCCGCCGCTTATGGCAGATATAAAAATGTATTTCTTTCTGACACAGAACTTTTGGAGCTGGAACAGGACTTCCCCGGCAAGTGGGAGTATTACCTTGACCGCCTTTCCTGCCACATCGCTTCCACCGGGAAGCAGTACCAGAGCCATGCAGCCACCATTTACAAGTGGGCGCAGGAGGACGCTGCCAAAGAGAAGCCAAAGAAAGGCATACCGGACTATTCATTCAAGGAGGGAGAAAGCCTATGACCGATACAATCCACAACACCATACTGCCTATGACCGACACCACAGCCGAGCCGGAGGATTACACCGGGGAGGACGGGCTTTTATACTGCGGCAAATGCCGGAAACCCAAAGAAGCCTATTTCCCGGAGGGCAAGACCTTTTTCGGGCGTGACCGCCACCCGTCAGAGTGCGACTGCCAGCGGGCAGCCCGTAAGGAACGGGAAGCCGCCGAGAAGCGGCGCAGCCACCTTGAAACGGTGGAACGGCTGAAACGGCAGGGCTTTACAGACAAGACCATGCAGGACTGGACATTTGCCAACGATAACGGCAGCTGCCCGCAGATGAAGAACGCCGCCGGATATGTGGCACGCTGGGAACAGATAAAGGACGGGAACTACGGGCTGCTCTTGTGGGGCAGGGTAGGCACTGGGAAAAGCTATTTTGCCGGGTGTATTGCAAACGCCCTCATGGAGCAGGAAGTCCCGGTGTGCATGACAAACTTTGCAGCAATATTAAACGACCTTGCCGCCAGCTTTGCGGGCAGGAACGAATATATTTCCCGCCTTTGCAGCTTCCCCCTGCTCATCATTGACGATTTTGGAATGGAGCGTGGCACAGAATACGGTCTGGAACAGGTCTACAATGTGATTGACAGCCGCTACCGGAGCAGGAAGCCGCTGATTGTGACGACCAACCTCACGCTGGAGGAATTGCAGCACCCGGAGGACACCGCCCACGCCCGGATTTATGACCGCCTGCTTGAAATGTGTTCCCCTCTCTGCTTTACCGGGGAGAATTTGAGGAAAGCCGCCGCACAGGGAAAAATGGAACAGCTGAAACGGCTGCTTGCCGGAAAGGAGATTTGCCTATGACCGACACCCAGAGAAACAAACGCCCTGCCCGCCGCCCGGACTGCGTGACCGAAACGAGGATAGGCAACACAATCCTTGTGGTGTCTGGCTTTTTCAAGGAGGGGGCGACCGACACCGCCGCTGACAAGATGATGAAAGTGCTGGAAGCAGAAGCCGCCGCCGGATATTTGACCTGTGATAAGCCTGATTGAAAAACCGTCATTTTTACCGACCGTAAAGAAGCAGATTTGACGCTTTTGCCGCTATACAGACAGCCGCCCCATGTGGTACAATCAAGGTACGGAATAGTGGGGCTGGCTGTCGGAAACGGAGGATTTTATGTTAAGACAGACCACCCAGCAACTCATTACCGCCCTTTACCCAAGACTTTCCCATGAGGACGAGCTGCAAGGCGAGAGCAATTCCATTTCCAACCAAAAGAGGATTTTGGAAACCTATGCCAAACAGAATGGATTTTCTAATCTGCGCTGGTACACCGACGACGGTTTTTCCGGCGCGAACTTTCAAAGACCCGGATTTCAAGCCATGCTTGCAGACATTGAAGCAGGGAAAGTCGGGACAGTTATCGTCAAGGATTATTGTGCGATAATAGGACTAAATCAGAAAGACCTTGAAAATCAAGGCATTCTGGCTTAGTCCCTTCTTTTTTTGACCGAAAACAAATGGACTTTCACAATAATCAAGCAAGCCGGAGTGTGCCGCTGCACACTTCCGGCAGAAGGAGGATATAGTGGGTGCTATCAAAGTCTTCTTGAAGGAGGTTCTGCTTCCAATCGCGCTTGCGTTCTGCCTCGCGTCATTTCTCAAGCCGCTCTATATGCCTGACGGCGTATGTGACTACTTCCTTATGTGGATCTGCGTCGGCTTGCCATTCGGCATCCGGAGGATGTGCCTCTGGCTCGTTCCCAGCGGCTACGGTATCTCCGGCTCAGTCGGCATCTTCGCATTGAACTTAATCATAGGCGGTCTTATCGGAGGACTTGCCTTCTTCATCGGGCTGCTGCTCGGTGTCATTCATACCATCCGAGAAATCATCTGAACTACATCGTAAACGAAGAGGGTTTGTTTCTTCTCCAATTTGGAGTAAGAAGCAAACCCTCTTTTTTGTTGCCCAAAAGCCGGAATTTTTGCTGGCGATGCGGCGAAGGAAAGGAGTTTTTAAGCATGAAACGCATGACAGCCGGTGATCTGCAAGCACTGGAATTGCTGATGCAGACCACACCCGGCTTTGAGCATTTTGACAGCGGCGCGGATGGCATTCTCCCTGAGTGCCGAAGCTGCCGCTTTCACCGTCCTCACTGGAAATATCAGTCCTGCGTGTTTGCGGAGTGTCCCTACTGCTGCAATCCCGTTTCTACACTCAAAAATCAAAGTGGCACATCTGATGCCGGAAAGGAAACCTGTCATGGATAACAAAATCGAAGTCTTCAAGAATGAACAGTTCGGTGAGGTGCGGACGATCCTCGACGGAGAAACACTTCTGTTCTGCGGCTCAGATGTTGCAAGAGCATTGGGATATGCCAGACCCGGCAAGGCAATTATTGACCATTGCAAGGGTGTCCTAAAACGGGACACCCTTACGAGCGGCGGTACGCAGTCCCTTTCCTACATTACGGAGGGTGATGTTTACAGGCTAATTGTCCATAGCAAACTCCCCTCGGCGGAAAGATTTGAACACTGGCTGTTCGATGAGGTTGTTCCCATGATCCGCAAGACCGGCTGCTACATGACGGAATCCCTGCTGGACCGCATTCAGAAGGAACCGGCGGTCATCATAGAGCTTGCGCAGACCTTGCTCAAGGAAACGAATCGCGCCAATGCCCTTGAAGCGGAGCTGGGCATCGCAAGACCGAAAGCCGATTACTTTGACGCCTTCGTCAATCCAGATGACTGCACCAACATTCGCACCACGGCGAAGGAACTGAAAATCCCGGAGCGCAAGTTCGTCAAATTCCTGCTTAACGAAGGGTATCTGTTCCGCTCTCCCTCCGGTCAGCTTCTTCCCTACAACAAGAAGAGCAACGAAGGACTCTTCATCGTCCGGGATTTCGTGACCTTCCGCTATACCGGCTCTCAGACCTACTTCACCCCGAAGGGCAAGAACGTCATCCGCATCCGCTACTTTGGAATCTGCGGCGTTGAAGTATCTACGGAAATGGCAGGGTGATCATGTGTCAGTCTATCGCGTCAATAAAACCCGTGACTTCACGGTCATGGGCAATACCCACCTGAGAGATAAGAACCTCTCCCTCAAAGCAGTCGGTCTTCTCTCAAAGATGCTGTCCTTCAACGACGGCTGGCAGTTCTCCACCCGTGGTCTTGCGGCACTCTGCAAGGAAGGTCCCGACGCCATACTTTCGGCACTCAAGGAGCTTGAGGAAAACGGCTACCTTGTCCGTCACCGTGGCAGAGATGATAAGGGCAGAATGGTCAGCACGGAGTTCGACATCTATGAGATGCCGCAAGCCGGTTTGCCACACAGGGATAATCCACACAGGGAAAATCCCGATGTGGAGAATCCAGACGTGGAGAATCCCCATAGGGAAAATCCCGCACAAAGAAATACTATCCAAGTAATTACTCAAGAAAGAAATACTCTCTCAAAGAACTATCAATCCATCAATCTTGATGGGATGGACAGGATGGATGAGCGAAGCGAGTATGAAGAGATTATCAAAGAGAATCTTGACTACAACATTCTCTGTCAGGATCCGAAGTTCGATAAAGACCGCTTCCGGGAGATCATGGACATCATGCTGGATGCCGTCTGCTCTACCGCTCCGACCATCCGTATCAATGGCGAGGATATGCCGCAGCAAGTGGTTAAGTCCCGCTTTCTCAAGCTGAATAGCAGCCACATAGAGTACGTTCTGGAAGCAATGTAACAAGAACCCGTACAGACATCCGTAATATCCGGCGTACCTGTTGGACCGCTCTGTATAACGCCTCTCTGACGATAGACAATTACTACTCCGCGCTCGTCAATCATGATTTCTACGGGCAGGACAGATCGGCAGGGTCAAAGAAGCCGAAGACCTACGATTATAGCCTTTGTGAAGACACTCTTTAATGAATACCATCGTGAGCAATGCTCGGAAAGGAGGACAGTGTAAATGAAAATCATCTATCGCCGGATTGTGCCGCCTTAGCTGAGGCAGCATTCCCTCAATCATTTCAAGGAAAGGAGGTATCACTGCAATGCAGGATGAAGTCAACACCAAAGTTGTTGCAATCATGATCAAGGGCGGCAAAATCTCAGCCGAGGTGCTGAAAAAGGCACTGGACAAGTTCGTGCAGGAGATTGAGAAGGCGCAGAAACAGATGCAGCAGCCAAAAACCTATCGCGGTAAGCAGTCCATCAAGCATCTGATGAGTCAGAACGCCGCCATCTCCAACATCGAGGTGACGGATGGCAACATCAAGTCCTTTGAGCGGACTGCCAGCAAATACGGTCTGGACTTTGCGCTCAAGAAGGACGTTTCCGTAGAACCGCCCAGCTACCTTGTCTTCTTCAAAGGGCGGGACGTTGATGTGATGACCGCCGCTTTCAAGGAGTTCTCCGCCAAGACTGTCAAGCAGAAGGAACAGCCGTCCATCCGGCACAAGCTGGATCAGGAGAAAGCCCAGAGCAAGGCGCAGCACAAGGAGAAGGTCAAGGCCAAGACCAAGGATCGGGGTGTGGAGCTGTGAACAAGCCCGATGTGAAGAAGCTCATTCTTCTGAACCTTCCGTATGTCTTCGCCTTCTACTTCGCGGATAAGATCGCCGCCGTGTTTCGTCTCGCCCCCGGCGCAGCGTTCATCGACAAGCTGACAAACGGCTTTGCCGTGTTCGGCTCTGCCTTTGCAAATCCGCTGCCCAGCTTTCATCCCGTCGATCTTCTCATCGGTCTGTCGGCTGGCGTACTGCTCAAGCTGGCGGTCTATGTCAAGGGCAAGAACCGCAAGAAGTTCCGGCAGGGCGAAGAATACGGATCTGCACGATGGGGTAAGCCGGAGGACATCAAGCCGTACATGGACCCGGAGTTCTCGAACAACGTCATTCTGACGCAGACGGAGTTCCTGACCATGAACAGCCGTCCAAAGCAGCCGAAATACGCCCGCAACAAGAACATCCTTGTCATCGGCGGTTCCGGCTCAGGCAAGACGCGCTTTTTTGTAAAACCAAATCTGATGCAGATGCACAGTTCATACGTTGTCACCGACCCGAAGGGTACGGTGCTGGTAGAGTGCGGCAAGATGCTCGAAAAGGGCGGCTATGTCATCAAGTCGCTGAACACCATCAATTTCCGGAAATCCATGCACTACAACCCGTTCAGCTACATCCGCAGCGAGAAGGACATCCTCAAGCTGGTCAATACGATCATCGTCAACACGAAGGGAGATGGCGATAAATCCGGCGAAGATTTTTGGGTGAAGGCGGAAAAGCTGTACTATACAGCCCTCATCGGTTACATCTGGTACGAGGCACCCGACCACGAGAAAAACTTTACTACCCTGCTCGAAATGATCAATGCCTCGGAAGCCAGAGAGGACGATGAGACCTTCAAGAACCCTGTGGATGTCATGTTCGATGAGCTGGAAGCCCGTGACCCAGATCACTTCGCGGTCAAGCAATACCGCAAATACAAGCTGGCGGCTGGCAAAACCGCTAAGTCGATTTTGATTTCCTGCGGTGCAAGGCTTGCGCCCTTCGACATCGCAGAGCTGCGGGAGCTGATGAGCTACGATGAGATGGAGCTGGACACCATCGGAGACCGGAAGACGGCGTTGTTCGTCATCATTTCTGATACCGACGACACCTTCAATTTCGTCGTGGCAATCATGTATTCCCAACTCTTCAACCTTCTCTGCGACAAAGCAGATGACGTTTACAACGGACGGCTTCCTGTTCATGTGCGCTGTCTGCTCGATGAGTTTGCGAACATCGGTCAAATCCCGAAGTTTGATAAGCTCATCGCCACCATCCGAAGCCGGGAAATCTCGGCGTCAATCATCTTGCAGTCCCAGTCTCAGCTCAAGACCATCTACAAGGATGCGGCAGACACCATCACGGGCAACTGTGACTGCACACTTTTCCTCGGCGGCAAGGAGAAATCCACGCTCAAGGAAATCAGCGAGGTGCTGGGCAAGGAGACAATCGACCTTTACAACACCTCGGAAACCCGTTCCAACAACAACTCCTACGGCTTGAATTATCAGAAGACCGGCAAGGAACTGATGTCTCAGGATGAGATCGCCGTCATGGACGGAGCTAAGTGTATTTTGCAGCTTCGAGGCGTGAGACCTTTTCTCAGTAACAAATACGACATTACGAAGCATCCAAAATACCGGCAGCTCTCCGACTATGACAAGCGGAACGCCTTTGACATCGAGAAGTACCGGCAACACAAGCTGGTAGTCAAGCCCGATGACACATTCGACCTCTATGATATGGGCGAGGTCGAAGCGGATTAAAGCCCCGTCGCTGCACTGCGCAGTGGGTAAAGCCTGATGGCTCCCAAAGCAGAACAGCGACGGGGCTTCTTTTTTTATGCCCATTTTCAAAAATACACAACCAATCTTTTTCAAATCAAGGAGGAAAATCTATGGCTTTCATCAATCAGGCTGTCACGGTTCTTCAGACGCTCGTTATCGCCCTTGGCGCAGGTCTCGCAGTGTGGGGTGTTGTCAACCTCATGGAAGGCTACGGCAACGACAACCCCGGCGCTAAGTCTCAGGGCATCAAGCAGCTCATGGCTGGCGGCGGTGTGGTGCTGATCGGCACGACCCTCATCCCCCTGCTCTCCGGTTTGTTCGGCTAATCCACGGCAAGCCCAGCTTAACCGAAGGGTGGTGAAATATTGGGCAGCATTTTAGAAAAGATCGAACAGGCTCTCAAGGATATGCTGATCGGATGGATCGAGAGCAACCTGACCAATATGTTCACCGATGTCAACGAGAAGGTAGGAACGATTGCCGCCGAGGTCGGGCAAACTCCGTCCGGCTGGAACGGCGGCGTGTACCAGATGATCCGGGGACTATCCGAAAACGTGATAGTCCCCATCGCTGGTATCATCATCACCTTCGTTTTGTGCTATGAACTGATCTCCATGATCACCGAGAAAAACAACCTTCACGACATGGACACATGGATGTTCTTCAAGTGGTTTTTCAAGGCGGCTGTGGCGATCTATCTCGTGACACACACGTTTGACATCGTGATGGCAGTATTCGACATCGGGCAGAACGTGGTTTCCGGTGCAGCCGGAGTCATCCACGGCAACACCAGCATTGACATTGACGCGACGATTGCGCAGATGCGTACCGGCATGGAGAACATGGGCGTCGGAGAACTGCTCGGACTGTCGATAGAAACGCTCCTGATCAGCCTGTGCCTCAAAATCATGGCGATCCTCATTACGGTCATTCTCTACGGGCGCATGATTGAGATTTACTGCACCGTGAGCATTGCACCTATTCCCATTGCAACCATGAGCAACCGCGAATGGGGCAGCATCGGCACGAACTACCTAAAAGGTCTGTTCGCTCTGGCATTTCAGGGATTTCTCATCATGGTCTGTGTCGGCATCTATGCGGTGCTGATCAACGGCATGATCATCGCAGACAACATTCATTCGGCTCTGTTCTCTGTGGCAGCGTATACGGTTATTCTGTGCTTCTCGCTGTTCAAGACCGGAAGCCTCGCAAAATCCATTTTCCATGCGCACTAAGGAGGTTGGCGGCATGAAGAAGTACAGCATCATCTACGCCGATCCCCCTTGGGCGTATCGGACTTACTCCAAGAAGGGACAGGGACGGTCGGCGGAAAGCCACTACCCGACAATGTGCATTGAAGACATCAAGGCACTTCCGGTCGGTGAGCTTGCCGCTAGGGACTGCGCTCTGTTTCTCTGGATCACGTTCCCGTGCCTCTGTGAAGCACTCGAAGTGCTGACGGCATGGGGCTTTTCTTATAAGACCGTGGCTTTTGTATGGGTGAAGCAAAACCGCAAGAACGATGACCTCTTCACCGGCATGGGGTATTGGACAAGGGCAAACGCGGAAATCTGCATCCTTGCCACGAAGGGACACCCGAAGCGAGTTGACGCCGGTGTGCGTCAGGTCATCCTCAGCCACATCGAAGAGCATTCCAAAAAGCCGGATGAGGCGCGGGAACGCATTGTTCGGCTCATGGGAGACATTCCCCGCGTAGAGCTTTTTGCCCGTCAGTCTCCCGAAGGCTGGGACGTTTGGGGCAACGAGGTCGAATGCACGGCACATCTTCCAATGGAGGAAACACCATGCTGCGGCTAAGACCCATCTCTCTTCGAGACGCCAACGAGTATGTCCGGCAGCATCACCGGCATCACAAGCCGGTTGCCGGTCACAAGTTTTCCATCGGCTGTGAAGCAGACGGTGAGCTGGTCGGCGTGATCATCGCCGGGCGTCCTGTCAGCCGGTATCTGGATGACGGCTTCACATTGGAGGTTACAAGGCTATGCACCAACGGGGCGAAGAACGCTTGCAGCTTTCTCTACGGCGCGGCGGCAAGAGCTGCTGCGGCTATGGGCTATAAGCGCATCATCACCTACACGCTGGAAAGCGAAAACGGTGCAAGCCTTCGGGCTTCCGGCTGGATTTGTCAAGGCAAAGCGGGTGGGCTTCGCTGGACGGGCAAGCGTCAACCGAAGGAGGATCAATATCCCGCACAAATGAAGCTGCGCTATGAAAAGCAGCTTAGAAAGGAGGAAACAGTCAATGGCATTTGTTCCGGTCCCGAAGGATCTTAACCGCGTCAAAACGAAGGTCATGTTCAACCTGACCAAGCGGCAGCTCATTTGTTTTTCCATCGCTGCGGCGGTCGGCGTCCCGATCTTCTTTCTGGCGAAGGCGCATCTCGACTTGTCTACGGCGGCAATGCTGATGGTGGTCATCATGCTCCCGTTCATCTTCTTCGCGCTTTACGAGAAGGACGGTCAGCCCGCCGAAAAGTATCTGTACCACATCGTACAGTCCATGTTCATCCGGGACAAGGTGCGTCCCTATCGCACAAACAATCTCTACGCTGAGATTCAGCAGAAAATCAAAGAACAGGAGGAATTGCAGCTTGAACAACAGCACAGCAAAGGCAAAGCCTAAGATGACGGTCAAAAACGGCGTCGTTTACGGCGATGCCCTTTCCGCTCAGGAAAAGAAGCGGATCGTCATGCAGAAGAAAAAGGACAGGAAGGCAAAGAAAGTCCGCAAGTCCGCCCAGCAGACCATCCCCTATGTGGAGATGTGCCGTGACGGTATCTGCAAGGTGAACAGCCGCCTCTACACGAAGTCCATCGCCTTTGAGGACATCAACTACCAGCTTGCGCAGAACGAGAACAAAACTGCCATCTTTGAGAACTGGTGCGACTTTCTGAACTACTTCGACAGCTCGATCTTCGTCCAGCTCTCCTTCGTCAATCAGAAGGCAAGCCTCAATGAGTTCCGCAAGCGCATCAACATTCCGGCACAGGAGGACGATTTCAACGACATCCGCTCCGAGTATTCCGGTATGCTGCAAAGCCAGCTCACCAAGGGCAACAACGGGCTGATTAAGAAGAAGTACATCACCTTCGGCATTGAGGCGGACTCCCTCCGCACGGCAAAGCCGAAGCTCGAACGCATTGAAACCGACATCCTCAACAACTTCAAAACTCTCGGCGTGAAAACCGAGCCGCTGTCCGGCTACGAACGGCTGAAAGTGCTTCATGATGTGTTCAATATGGACAGCAATGAGCCGTTCCGCTTTTCCTTCGATATGGTTGCCCGGACGGGACTCAGTACGAAGGATTTCATCGCGCCCACTTCCTTTGACTTCCGTGAAGGCAAGTGCTTCAAGATGGGCAGAACCATCGGCGCGGTGAGCTTCCTGCAAATCCTCGCGCCGGAACTCAATGACCGTATGCTTGCCGACTTCCTTGAGATGGACAGCAACATCACGGTCAATTTTCATATCCGGACGATTGACCAGGCGAAGGCAATCAAGAGCATCAAGTCGAAGATCACCGACCTCGACAAGATGAAGATCGAAGAGCAGAAAAAGGCAGTCCGCTCCGGCTACGACATGGACATCATCCCGTCCGATCTCGCCACCTTCGGCGGTGAGGCGAAGCGTCTGTTGCAGGATCTCCAGACTCGCAATGAGAGACTGTTTCTTGTGACCATCCTCATCATGAATACGGCAACCAATCGCCAGAAGCTCGAAAATGCGGTGTTCCAGACCGCCGCCATTGCCCAAAAGTATAACTGTGCGCTCAAGCGTCTTGACTTTCAGCAGGAGGAAGGGCTGATGTCCTCTCTGCCTATCGGCGTCAATCAGGTGGAGATCGAGCGCGGACTGACCACTTCCAGCACAGCGGTTTTCGTGCCGTTCACCACGCAGGAGCTTTTTCAGGGCGGCGAAGCTCTCTACTACGGGCTGAATGCGCTGTCCAACAACATGATCATGGTGGACCGCAAGCAGCTCAAGAACCCCAACGGGCTGATCTTGGGTACGCCCGGTTCCGGTAAGTCCTTCTCCGCCAAGCGTGAAATGACGAACGCCTTCCTCATCACAGAGGATGACATCATCGTCTGCGACCCCGAAGCCGAGTATTTTCCCCTCGTGCAGAAGCTCGGCGGTCAGGTCATCCGCATTTCGCCGGTCAGCACGGATTACATCAATCCGCTGGACATCAACACGAACTACTCCGAAGAGGAAAACCCGCTGACGCTGAAATCCGACTTCATTCTCTCCATGTGCGAGCTGATTGTCGGCGGCAAGGACGGCTTGCAGCCGGTTGAGAAGACCATCATTGACCGCAGTGTTCGCATGGTCTATCAGGAGTTTCTTGCAGACCCCAAGCCGGAGAAAATGCCGATCCTCGAAGACCTTTACAACATTCTGAGAAATCAGAAGGAGCCGGAGGCACAGCGCATTGCAACTGCCCTTGAAATCTATGTTCACGGCTCTCTGAACGTCTTCAATCACAGAACGAATGTGGATGTCAACAACCGCTTCGTCTGCTATGACATCCGCGAACTCGGCAAGCAGCTCAAGAAGCTCGGAATGCTCATCGTGCAGGATCAGGTGTGGAACAGAGTGACCATCAACCGCGCCCAGCACAAGGCAACGCGCTACTACATGGACGAGTTTCACCTTTTGCTGAAAGAAGAACAGACCGCCGCGTACAGCGTGGAAATCTGGAAGCGTTTCAGAAAATGGGGCGGCATCCCGACCGGAATCACGCAGAACGTCAAGGATCTTCTTGCCTCCCGCGAGGTGGAGAACATTTTTGAAAACTCGGATTTTGTCTACCTTCTGAATCAGGCGTCCGGAGACCGGCAGATTCTCTCGAAGGCGCTGAACATCTCGCCCAGCCAGCAGAACTACATCACCAACTCCAACGCCGGTGAGGGGCTGATCTTCTACGGCTCAACCATCGTTCCCTTCAAGGACGATTTCCCGAAGGACACCCAGCTCTACCGCATCATGACCACCCGCTTAGAAGAAACCGTACAGAACTGATAGGAGGATTTTTGAATATGACCAACAAGATGATTACCATTCCCTATGCGGACGCTATCGAATACGGAGAGAACACCTCCGCGCTGTTTAAGGCTCTGTGGGAGCTGACCGATCTGATCCGACTGGAAAGCGACCTCAAGAAGCATCACCGCGCCTACCTCCATGTGAGGGAGGACATCGACGAAAAGGTCAAGGAAGCGCGTCAGATTATGACCAAAGTAGCCGTGGATATGATCGGCTTTTACTTCAATGTTGATGTTTCTGAGTGCAGCAACAACGATGAGAATACCCCTTTCGCTGACGCGGGTGAAGATGAAACCGTTTCTATCCCCAAGGGCGAGTATGAGCTGATGATCGACGATCTGCTCACGATGTCCGAAATCATTCAGTGCGTCGCAGATATGCGCACGCAGGATGTGAATGCAATCCGCGAGTTCGGCAAGTTCGTCCCCGCCTTTGCCGCCTTTGAGAAGAACCGCCTGAGCCTCTATCGTGAGGCGGCGAAGGAAGCCGAGGAAATCTTCGACCGTTGGACGGACGAGATTGACGATCTCGACGAGGACTTCATGGAAGATGAGGACTACGAGCCGGACGAGTATTACTCCGACTGATGCCCATTGAAATGTTGTCGGGTTTTACAGCCAACATTTCAATGGAAATGTAAATCCAACAGAACAGGAGGTACACCACCATACAACTTGACATCATTCATACCGGCGATTGTCTTGAAATCCTGAAAACCCTGCCCGATGACAGCGTTCATTGCTGTGTGACGTCCCCTCCGTATTACGCGCTCCGCGATTACGGCATGGATGCCCAGATCGGCAGAGAGACAACGCCGAAGGAATATATTTCGCGCCTGACGGAAGTGTTTACCGAAGTCAGGCGCGTTTTGCGTCCGGATGGAACGCTCTGGCTGAACATCTCGGACACCTACGCCGGGAAGGGCAATCAGGGCGAATTTATTGACCCGAAGAACCCCAACGGCAGAACCGGTCAGGCTGTGGCTCTCAACAACAAGGTTGAGGGCTGCAAGCCGAAGGATATGATCGGCATTCCGTGGATGCTGGCTTTTGCCCTCCGTGATACCGGCTGGTATCTGCGCAACGACATCATCTGGATGAAGGATAACCCCATGCCGGAGAGCGTGAAAGACCGCTGCGCCCGCTGCTATGAGCATATTTTCCTGTTCTCCAAGTCCAAGAAGTATTTCTTTGACTACAAGGCAATCTCCGAGCCGATTGCACCTGCAACGGCAGAACGCCTCAAGCGCGGCATGAAGGGCGGTAACAAATACGGAAAGCCCGTTCCCGGTCAGCCTCAGCCGCAGTCCATTAACCGCCCCCGTGAACATGGCGCGATCAAGGACGCAGACATCAATCCGCTCCGCAACAAGCGCGATGTCTGGAAGATCAACACCGTTCCCTTCAAGGGCGGTCACTATGCCGCCTACCCGCCGAAGCTGGTTGAAACCTGTCTTCTCGCCGGTTGTCCCGAAGGCGGCGTTGTGCTTGATCCGTTCTTAGGCAGCGGCACAACGGCGATGGTCGCAAAGAACATGGGGCGGCACTATGTCGGGATTGAGCTGAATCCTGAATACACCGAGCTTGCCTACAAGCGGATTGGAGGTGAAATCTGATGACAAAGGAAACCGGAACTCAAAGCTCGCGACAAGGTGGTTCTGCGGATGACGCGAGACGGCGCGGTCGAGGAAAACCTGACGGCTGGCACCGAGCAGCGCGTTTCGGGAAGGCTGGAAGACGCAGAGCTGGTGAAGCCGGTTGAGACCGCGCGCCTCGAGCTCTTCTGCGGAGGAACTGAAAAGGTACAGATGCGCCGTCAACAGCGTCAGTTTCAGGCGGAACACGACGAGGATAACGACACTCAGCCGCCCTCGGAAGCGTCCGTCACAGACGAGAAAAAGGCAGAAAATCCACCCCAGAATGTACCCGAACCGCTGCCTTTGTCAGAGACGCCGTTCAAGTCTCCTGCTTTGGAGCAGCACGGCGTTTCTTCTCATACCGGCACGGTGATTGCAGAAACGGTTGTTACGCACAAGCTGCGCAAGACCTCTGCGGTTGAAGCCGTGGATGCAGACACCGTTCTCTCTCAAGCGGCGGAGACCACCTCTGCAAAGCCGGTCTCGGACGACGCCGTTCCTCCCACGAAGCGGATGCAGAAGCTCGAAAGGAAGTCCGAAAAGGCGCATGAGCGTCTGGATGCCGCCCGTGAGAAGCTGCCCACGCACAAGGTTCTCAAGAAAGAGCGTGTCTTTGATGAGGAAACCGGCAAGGGCAAAACCCGCCTTCATTTTGAAGATGAGCTGAAAAAGCCGAAGGGCAAGGGCAAGCTGCAATTTGAAGCAGACAAAACCGTCCGCAAGGTCGGTGACACTCTCGCCTCCGGTATTCACGGCAAAATCCATGAGGTCGAGCAGGAAAACTCGGCGGTCGAGGCAGCGCATAAAACGGAGATTGTCGCGGAGTCCGCCGCAAGGCATTTCAGTCATCACAGAGAAAAAAGCGTCAACAAGCCCTATGAGAAGGTCTCCAAGCTGGAACATAAGGCGGATGTAGCTGACGCAAAGCTCCAATATGAGAGAAATCAGCAGGAGCATCCTGAGATGAAGAAGCAGAACATGAACAAGCACTACCAGAAGCAGAGCATCAAGAAGGAATATGCCGCTGCACGGAATGCCGGTTCTCAGACTGCCGGGACTGCCACGAAGAATACCGGCAAGAAGCTCGGTGAAAAGGTGTCCGACAAGATCAAGGAGTTCTTTGAAAACAACAAGAAGGTCTTCATCTGGATCGGCGTCGGAATTGCCCTTCTCGTGTTGCTCGGTGCCGGAATCAGCTCGTGTTCGATGCTTACTTCTACCGGCTCGACGGTAATCGCTTCCTCTTATCTTAGTGAGGATGACGCGATGCTGGGCGCGGAGGCGCAGTATTGCCAGATGGAGCAAGAGCTGCAAAGCTATCTCGACACCTACGAAAGCACTCACAACTATGATGAATACCACTTCGATCTGGACGATATTGAGCATGACCCCTATGTGCTGATCTCCATTCTCTCGGCTCTCCATGAGGGCGAGTTCACGCTGGATGAGGTGCAAGGTACGCTCCAAATGCTGTTTGAAAAGCAGTACATCCTCACCGAAGAGGTTATCGTCGAAACCAGATACCGCACGGAGACCGACACATGGACGGACGCAGACGGCAATACGCACACGGAAACCTACCGCGTCCCGTATGACTACTACATCTGCAACGTGAAGCTCGAAAACTTCAATCTCTCCCACGTCCCGGTCTACATCATGTCTCAGGAACAGCTCTCCATGTACGCAACGTATATGTCGGTGCTGGGCAACCGCGAGGATCTGTTCGGTAATTCTCCCTATGTGGACAAGTACATTACAAATCCTCCCGCCGACTACGATGTCAACCCGGAATACCTGAACGACGAGAAGTTTGCGACACTGATCACCGAGGCGGAAAAGTATCTCGGCTATCCGTATGTGTGGGGCGGCTCCCAATCCCGACACGTCCTTCGACTGCTCCGGCTTCGTCAGCTACGTTCTCACAAACAGCGGACTTGTGAATACCGGGCGGTTGGGCGCACAGGGACTTTACAACGTTTGTACGCCGGTTTCAAAGGCGGACGCACAGCCCGGTGATCTCATCTTTTTCGTCGGAACGTATGACACCCCCGGTGTGTCTCACGTCGGCATTTACGTCGGTGATGGGGTCATGATCCACTGCGGCGACCCCATTCAGTACACATCCATCAACTCTTCCTATTGGCAGCAGCATTTCTACGCCTTCGGAAGACCCGCCTATTAAAAGAAAGGAGTTTTGCATGAATCCCAAGTATCAGAAAGTTCTCTCCGACATTGAGAAGGCTGAAAAGAAGAAGTCCGAAATCGAAGGACAGCTCAAGGAGCTGTACGACAAGAAGACGGAGCTGGAAAACCTTGAAATCATCAACACCGTGCGCTCTATGGTGATGGACAAGGATCAGATCATGGCGTTCCTGTCTTCCATGAAGGGCGGCACCAAGCCCGCTGAAAATACGGAGGTAATCGACAATGCGTAAGAAGTTTCGTTTTCTGACCGTCCTTGCGGTCTGTGTCATGGTTCTGTCCTGCTTCTCGGTGACGGCATTTGCCTATGCCGATGACACCGATCAGAACCTTCCGGTCACAGAGGCAACCCAGCCGGAACAGCAGCCCGCAGTCACACCCGCGCCGGAAAAGCCGAAGGGTGAGCCGATTGACGATGAGGGCAACGCCTACACCCGCGACTTGCTCTATGACAAGGCAACCAACAAGCAGTTCATCACTGTCCAGACGAAAAGCGGCAATACCTTCTTCATTGTCATCGACTACGATGCACCCATCAATGAGGATGAGGAACAGTATCAGACGTATTTCCTCAACATGGTCGATGAGAGCGACCTGCTTGCGCTGCTGGATGATGATACTGCGGCGGCTCTGACTACCTGTAACTGCAAGGAAAAATGCGCTGCCGGTCAGGTCAACACCGACTGCCCGGTCTGCAAGACCAACATGAGCGAATGCACCGGCACAGCCCCCGCTATGCCCGAGCCAGACAAGGATGCAGAAACTGACGCCCCCGCTCCCAAGCCCGAAAAGAAATCCAATGTCGGTATGGTTCTTATCGTCTTCGTTCTTGTTGGAGCTGCGGGCGCGGCGTATTACTACATCAAGTTCGTCAAGGGCAGAAAGCCCAAGGACGAGGATCTGGACTTCTTCGACGATGAAGGCTACGAGGAAGAGCCGTACATCAACGAGGATGATGAGCCGCAGATTGCGGAGGATGCTGAAACGGAAGGTGATGAAGATTGATCTTAGTCATTGCTGAAAAACCCAGCGTCGCCCAGTCCATCGCAAAGGTGTTGGGCGCGACGTCCCGCAAGGACGGCTACATGGAGGGCGGCAACTACATCGTTTCGTGGTGCTTCGGTCATTTGGTGGAGCTGGCAGACGCCAGCTCCTACGATGAGCGGTATGCCAAGTGGCGGTATGACGATCTGCCCATTGTTCCGGAAAACTGGATGTTCGAGGTCACAAAGGACAAAGCACAGCAGTTCAAGGTGCTGTCCGCTCTTATGAAGGACAAGCGCGTCACCGAGCTGGTCTGCGCAACCGATGCAGGACGCGAGGGTGAGTTGATTTTCCGGCTGGTCTACAACAAAGCCGGATGCACCAAGCCCTTCAAGCGTCTGTGGATCAGCTCGTTGGAGAACTCCGCCATCCGCGAAGGCTTCAACCATCTCCGGGACGGCAAGGAATATGACCGTCTCTATGAAGCGGCACTCAGCCGCTCGAAGGCAGACTGGATTGTCGGCATCAACGGCACCCGCCTTTTCACCACGCTCTATCATAAGAAGCTGGTGGTCGGGCGCGTCCAGACGCCGACCCTTGCAATACTGGTGGAGCGTGACGGGAAAATCTCAACCTTCCAGAAGGAGAAGTATTTCAACGTCCACGTCGGCAAGGGCGATCTGACCGCCGATCTGGAAAAGGTCAAAACCGAAGAGGAAGCAAAAAGAATTGCGGCGGCTTGCGAGAAAAAGCAAGCCGTCGTTTCTTCTCTCAAGCGGGAGACGAAAACCGTCAATCCTCCGAAGCTCTATGATCTGACTACCTTGCAGCGCGAGGCTAACCGCTACTACGGCTTCACCGCCCAGCAGACGCTCGATCTCGTACAAACACTCTACGAAAAGAAGCTCCTGACCTATCCGCGCACGGACAGCCAGTTTATTACGGATGATATGGAGGACACCGCCCGTCAGGTCATTTCTATTGTCTGCCGCCAGCTTCCGCTTTTCTCCGGCGTTTCGGTTACTCCGGACATTGCCCGCGTAACCGACAACAGCAAGGTCACGGATCACCATGCCATTCTCCCGACCGTCCAGCTTGAAAAGCAGGATGTTTCGGCGCTTCCTCAGTCGGAGCAGGAAATCCTCAATCTTATCGGGATGCGCCTTCTGTGTGCAACCGGCGAGAAGCACACCTACGCAGAAACGCAGATCTCGCTCTCCTGCGAGGGCTACGAGTTCAAAACCAAGGGTAGGACCGTCGTTCAAAACGGATGGAAAGCCATCGAAGAGCTGTTCAAGTCCTCCCTCAAGACGAAGGAAAAGGACGATCCCATGAAGTCCCTGCCCGAAGTCCATGAGGGCGATGTTCTGGATGGTGTGTCCGCCAGCGTCACCGAACACTTTACGACACCCCCGAAGCAGTACACGGAAGACACGCTCCTGTCTGCGATGGAGACTGCCGGAAACGATCAGTTTGACGATGACACCGAGAAGAAAGGTCTCGGCACTCCTGCGACCCGCGCCGGGATCATTGAAAAGTTGGTGAAGTCTGGCTTTGCAGAGCGCAAGGGTAAATCCCTCGTTCCCACGAAGGACGGCTGCAACCTCGTCTGCGTCCTGCCGGAACAGATTACGTCTCCCAAAATGACGGCGGAATGGGAAAACACGCTCATGGAGATTGAACGCGGCAAGGCAGATGCGGACGCTTTCCTCAGCGGCATTGTCCGAATGACCGGCGATCTCGTGAAAGCCTATCCCTTCCTGTCTGACGCCGAAGCCCAGCGTTTCGGCACGGGCAAGGAGGAAATCGGCAAGTGTCCCCGCTGTGGTTCTCCGGTCTATGTCGGCAAAGGCAATTTCTACTGCTCGAACAAGGCTTGCTCCTTCTGCCTGTGGGAAGACAACAAGTTCTTTTCCAGCAAGAAAAAGAAGCTGACCAAGAGGATTGCAAAGGAGCTGCTGGACAAGGGCTGGTGCCGAGTGACCGGGCTTTACACGCCGAAGAAGCCCCAGCTCTACGATGCGGTGATCCGGCTGGATGACAGCGGCGGCAAATACGTCAGCTTCAAGATGGAGTTTGACCGATGAGCCGCCCGAAATATGTTGCCTCTTGCAGCGGAGGCAAGGACAGCGTAGCGACGCTCCTGTTGGCGGTACAGCACAAGGAACCGCTGGACGAGGCGGTTTTCAGCGAGGTCATGTTTGATCAGAACACAAGCGGTGAAGTCCCGGAACACCGGGACTTCATCTATGACCGGCTCAAGCCCTTCTGTGAAAAGGAGTTGGGCATCAAGTTCACCATTCTCCATGCAGACAAGACCTACGATGACGTGTTCCATCACGTCATCACCCGCGGACCGCATAAGGGCGAGGTTCGCGGCTTCGCGTGGGCTGGTATGTGTGCAGTCAATCGGGACTGCAAAATCCCGCCCGTCCGCAAGTACAATGCCGCACTCTCGCCGGACACCGTGAGCTATGTCGGCATCGCGGAGGATGAGCCAAAACGCATTGCTCGGCTGGATGGAATAACGAAGGTCAGTCTGCTTGCCAAGTACGGCATGACCGAAGCGGATGCCTACAAGCTCTGTCAGGAACACGGTTTGCTTTCACCAATCTACGGTCACTGCCGGAGAAACGGCTGCTGGTTCTGTCCCAATGCAAGCGACGAAGAGCTGCTGCACATGATTACAAAACACCCGGAGCTGTTTGACAGACTGATTGAATGGGAAAAGGAGGATAACATCTTTCATCGTCGGCTGACACGCAGAGAAACCCCGTCTGAGGTAAAGGCTCGTTTATTGAGCAAATCCCAGACGGGGTTTTCTTCTCCCCGAAGCAAATACGAAATGGAGGTTTGATATGGCTGAAAACAGAAATGCACAGCAAGTCCGCGAGATTACGGACAAGCTGGAACAGGGCATCAAGGAGCTTTTTGAATCCGAGCGGTTCAAGGAATACCTCCGCACGATGTCCAAGTTCTACAACTATTCCTTCAACAACACCCTGCTCATTGCGATGCAGAAGCCAGAGGCAACCTATGTTGCCGGTTATACCTCGTGGCAGCGCAACTTTGACCGTCAGGTCATGAAGGGCGAAAAGGGCATCAAGATTCTTGCACCCGCGCCGTACAAGGCGCAGGAAGAGCGTGAGAAGATTGATCCTTTGACAAAGAAGCCGATGATCGACGCAGATGGGAAGGCTGTCACAGAGACGGTTGAGGTTCTGCGCCCTGCCTTCAAGGTGGTGAGTGTCTTTGATGTTTCCCAGACGGACGGCAAGGAGCTTCCGGACATCATCGTCGATGAGCTGAAAGGCACCGTCGAAAACTACGAGGCGTTCTTCGATGCGCTCAAGCAGGAATCTCCTGTCCCCATTTCCTTTGAGGATATTCCGGGCGGCGCAAAGGGATTCTTCTCGCTGGTTGAAAGCCGCATTGCCATTCAGGAAGGCATGAGCGAAATCCAGACGGTCAAAACCGCCATTCACGAGATCGCCCACGCAAAGCTCCACGCCGTCAAGCCGGATGAGAAAGCCGCGCCAGAAGATAAGAAGGATCGTCACACCAAGGAGGTTGAGGCGGAAAGCGTTGCCTATACGGTCTGCCAGCGTTACGGCATTGAAACCTCAGACTATTCCTTCGGCTACATCGCCGGTTGGTCATCCGGCAAGGAGACCAAGGAACTGAAAAGCTCTCTGGACACCATCCGCAAGACGGCGGCTGAAATGATCGAGGGCATTGACGCCAAGCTCAAGGTTCTGCTGGCAGAGAAGGCACAGTCCGTCGAGCAGGAAACCGTTCCGGAGGAAAAGCCGGAAGCATCCATTTACCGCGAGACGGCAAATTACGCCTATGAAGCCGGTGAGTTGGAGTCATATCGTGCTTCTCTCGCTGCAAACGTGGAATGCCGCCGTGCGATTGAAGCGGCGATCAGCACCAACTACGGAGATAACCGGCTGGATGCGGATGCTGCCGTGAAAAGTGTCCTTGAGCAGTTCTCTCCGGAGCGCGTCCGGTATGTCCTCGCAAACACCATCCAGCAGAAAGACTTTGACGGACGCATTCCGCAGCCCCTCAAGGAGTGGGCGAAGAGCGTTGAGGTCTGTCCGGAGAACGCCTCCCGCTTCCTTGTGGATAAACCCAATCCCGGACTGACGGCACTTTCGTGGATGCGTTCCGTCAGCAGACCGAACCCCAGAAGGAAGCTGTTTCTGAGAAAACGGAGGAAAGAGACCCGGAGGTCGTTGCATGGGAGAACGATGAGATTACCTCGATTGAGGTAAAAACCGTGGAGGTCAATTCTCCCATTGCCCCCATGCCGGAGGAACGCAGCGCAAGCACCGAAAGCGCACCGTCTGACTGCCGAAGAGAAGGAAATCAAAGCCGCCGTCATGGACACGCTCAAGGGGCAGATTGCCTATAACAATGACGGAATGCGGGCGTCCTATCGCTCTTCCAATCATTCCTTCAATCTGCTGGCGCGGAACGGCGTCAGGATCGAGGGCAACACGGTCACGCAGAACGGTGAGCCGCTGTTCAAAATCCATCGCCGTCATGCGGCGCGAAAAACTCAGGGCTGCTATCGTGAGCTGATGCCGACGCTGGAATACGTCAAGCAGGAGCAGAAGCAGGAAAAGCCCTCCATCCGCGATCAGCTCAGGACTGCCGCGAAAACGCAGCCGGAGAAGAAGTCCCCGGTCAAATCCAAAACACACGACATGGAGTTGTGAGAAAGGAGAAGCATGAAGAAATACACAGACGTTGACATCGTTGCGGAGCTGCAGAAGCTCGTGGACAGTCATGTAGACAGCTACAAGGAAGACTTCGACATCGACAAACGCATCATCCGCCGCGCCGCCGAAAGCCAGAATCCCGAGGACAAGACGCTGATGTGGTTCTGCCGTCCGCATGGAACGCACTGCCTCAATGAAAATCAGGTCTTCATTCAGGGGACGCGAGATCACAACACCTTCCGTTTCTATGCGGAACAGACCTACGACGAGTGCATTGCCCGTGTCATCGTTCCGAAAGCTGTCAAGTGTGGCAAGGTCTTCGGAGATGTCTTTGAGATCAACTACCGGGAACAGGCGGCAAATGTGGCGCAGAACTCGGTTGCGCCGGATCATGACCGGCTGACCTTTGCAGACGGTTTTGTGCTGGATGCACCCTGCCGCAGCAGCTTCGACGTAGCAATGACTCTGGTCGGTGAGCATGGCGGCGTCAAGACCCACCAGACGCTCCCGAAGGACGCGGATGCTCTGGCGGAAGTACTGTCCAAGCAGAAAAGCCGCCGTGACAGACTGCCGGATGCAGAAAGGACAGAGGTGCTTTCGCCTCTGCCCATCTCTGAACTCCGCAAATACGAGGCAGTCAAAGAGGCGCACCCCGACGCGCTGGTCTGCTTTGCCCAGAACGGCTATTTTGAGCTGTACGGCAAGGACGCGGAAAAAGCCGCGCCCTTGCTCGGCACGAAGCTCCTTGAGAAGAAGGTACGCGGCAAGCCCTCCATGCCGGTTACGGGCTTCCGTGAAGCTGCGTGGGTAGCAGCATCTAAGAAGCTCTGGCAGTCCGGCGTGGATGTCTTTCTCAGCAAGGACGGCGAGACCTTCAAGGAACTCAAAGCCGCAGATTACATTCCTGTCGGCGCGACGCTGAATGTGGACGGCATCAAGTGCAGAATCGACGTCGTTGATTTTGCCGCCGATGAAGTCCGGCTGACCAACATCGAGGACAAGAACCGCCCCATCCGTTTTTCGGAAAGCATCCAGTATGTCCGCTCGTATGTGGAAGATGCCGGTATTGCCGTCTATAACACTGTTCCGAAGAAGCCCGCTGCCCGTGAATCCATCCGCGACAAGCTGAAATCCGCACAGAAAACCCAGCCGCCTCACACACCGAAGCCGCAGAAAAACAAAGGAAAGGATATGGAACTCTGATATGAAAAACTTTACCGTGGAAGAAACCAACCTGATGTGCTGCTTCAACACGTCCAGCCGGAAGCGGCTGATCGACGATATGAAGAACGTCGCCCTGAACGACATGGACGGCGAGATCGCAGAGCTGATGTATAAGACCATCCGGAAGCTCGAAGCCATGACCGACGCGGAGTTTGAGGAACTGTATATCATGCCGGACGGCATGGTGGATGACTGAAAGGAGGATGCCTATGCCCGTATTAGACGGTAATTTTGAAGCCTTTGTCACGAACCTCGGCAAGTACAACGAGGGTATGCTGGTCGGTGAGTGGGTGAAGCTGCCCACCACCGAAGAAGAGATGCAGAAGGTTTTTGAGCGCATCGGGATCGGCAAGCAGGATGAGTTCGGTCAGCCCTATGAAGAGTGGTTTATTACCGACTACGAATGCCCGATCTACGGCGTCCAGAAGATGCTTGGCGAGTACGAGAGCCTTGATAAGCTCAACTACCTCGCCGCCTTGATTGACGAGCTTTCCCTGAGCGATCAGGAAAAGCTCGTTGCCATTATGGAGGCTGGCTGCGATGAGGTCAGCGACATCGACGATCTCATCAACCTGACGTTCAATCTGGACTGCTACGACATCATGCCCGGTATCAACGACGAATATGACCTCGGCTATTACTATGCCAACGAAGCCGGTATCTACTCCGAAAAGGATCTCGGTCCTCTGGCAGACTACATCGACTATGAACGCTATGGACGCGACATTGCGATGGATGAACAGGGACGCTTCACCGATGAAGGCTATGTCCGCGTCGCAAGCGAACGCTGGGACAGACAGTTTAACGGTGAGCTGGACGATATTCCCGACGAATACCGGATCACCGGCTCAGGGGAAGACGCCGAGCGTGACAGCACCATCGCCGTTCTCGTCGTTGAGCCGGGAAAGGAGCCTTATGTGAAGGAGATTGACTCGGATCTCAAGTCCTTGCAGCATGAGGTCGGCGGCTGCATCGAGGCAATTTATCCCTACGAAGACCCGGTTGCCTTAGTCTGCAACGAGGAAGGCAAGCTGGAAGGTCTGCCCCTGAACCGCGCTCTGCGTGATGAGGACGGTGACATCTACGATGTTGTTGCCGGAACATTCATGGTGGTCGGCTTGACGGATGACAGCTTCGGCTCTCTGACCGTAGAGCAGATGCAGAAGTTCGCTGACCACTTCAAAGTGCCGGAGCAGTTTGTCAAGCTGGGCGATAAGATTGTGGCGATCCCCATGATCTCGAAGGAGCAGCAGAAGCAGGAAAGCATCGAGCAGAAGGACTTCGAGATGAACGCCGACACCTCCGGGCTGACGGTTGCCGGTCACATCGGGACGTGGCACACCATTGACCAGCACGAAGTCGGCGGTCACAGTTTTTACCTGATGGAGCATGACACCTACGGCGATGAGGCGGCTTGCATCATCGTCGATGAACGCGGCAAGCTCGTCCTTGATGATGTCTACAACGGCTTTGACGATGACATGCTCCGCCTTCTCGACCTTGAGGTCAAGGAAGTGCCGGAGATGCCCGATCCTGCGCTCTCCGTTCAGGATATGAAGGACTACGGCTACGCATGGGCTGGCGTCCTTCCCGCCGGTCAGGAGGCGGCTGAGAAGGCTTTGGAGAAGGGCTGCGAGGTTTACCGTCTCTATTCGGATAACACCGAGGGCTTGTGCGTGGATGCAAAGGAGATTGCCGACCATGCGGCAAAGGGCGGAATGCTCGGTATCAGCAAGGAAAGCTGGATGGCGGCACTTGAGAAGGAAAACTATCTCAAGGCAGCGGAGATGTCGATGGAGGATGACTACGGCATGATTGATGGGATCATCAACAACGGTCCGAAGGAAGACAAGACCCTTGATGTCAAAGCCCCCGAAACCGGCGAAAAGTCCTCCATCATGGACAGGCTCAAGTCCGCAAAGGCTGAAAAACAGAAGGAATGCTGCCCTCCCAAAAAGCACAAAGGAGAGATTGAGCTGTGAGCAGAAGTCAGAAATGGCGGCAGGAGTGGTCATTCTTCATCGGGGATAGCGGACGCCGGAAGTATAACCGCTTCTGCGTCCGCTGCGTCCATAGCTGCAAGCAGAGCTTCCGTGCCGATCTCATCGCCTGTCCGCACTTCTCCCGGAAGGGGGCGCAGAGTAGACAATTAGGGGTCGAAAAAGCCTGTGATAGCAAGCCTCAGAGCGGCGCAAATTGACCAACCTAAGTGATTGTATTCCCTGCGCGGTTTCTTCTTTAGCGCGGAAATAAGTGTCGATTTCGGCACTTGTTTGAATGCCCGGAAAACGAACCAAGAGCCTCTGTCGATGCCCGTTTTGGGTATCGACAGAGGCTCTTTTTTATGACATATTCAAAATAGCGGACAGCAGCTCTTGAACCTGTTGCCGGTATTCCGGCTTTATATCCGAAATGCGTCTGGCAAGCGCAAGGGCTTCCGCTTCTGGCTCGTCAGTCCCAAAAATAATTCGGTCTGCGCTGACGCCGAGCAAACGGCAAAGACGCTGCAAGGCTTCAAGAGAGATACCGGAAGCACCACGCTCAATGGCACTCAGGTGATTCGGCGTCATGCCAAGCATTTCTGAGAGCGTATCCTGCGTATATCCCGCCTGTTCTCTTGCTACTTGAATATTGCCGCCGATTTCAATATTGATGTCCTTCTTCTCTCGCATAGCCTCACCACCTTTGCATTTAGTGTACCTAACGGCGGTGTCATTATCCACGGTACGCCGTCGTTGATTTTACTAACGACAATGCGTTGACTGTCCGTGATGAGGGTGATAGAATGGAGTTACCTACCAAAAGAGTGAAAGAAGGGGTGTCATGTCGCGCATTATTGAGTTTAGAAAGTCTGCTCAAAAAGCTGAAAAGCAATCCGCTCAAGGTAAGACTTGTGCGTTTACCGGTCATAGACCGCAGAGTCTTCCGTTCGGCTTTGATGAATCCGATAAGCGTTGTACTTCTTTGAAGTCTGTTATGCGGGATCAGATTGTAGTACTCATCGAGAACGAGGGCGTCACGCATTTTATTACCGGCATGGCTCTCGGCGTTGATATGTATGCTGCGGAAATTGTACTCGATTTGAAATCAAAATACCCTCACATTACTCTGGAAAGCGCAATCCCTTGTGAGACACAAGCGATCAAATGGTCTGTGGCTTCACGGGAACGGTATTATAATATCGCGGCAAAGTGTGACAAGGAGACCATGCTGCAACGGGAGTACACGCCGGACTGCATGGACAAGAGAAATCGGTACATGGTCGATCACGCCGATTATATTCTCGCAGTATGGAATGGATGCCCCAGCGGTACCGGGAATACCGTGAGATATGCCCACAAAAAGGGCAAGACCATCATCGTCATCAATCCGGTTTCCCTTGATGTCACGCGGGAATAAGGCAAAAATCCCACTCCTGAATCAAGCGTTGTGAAAACCGTGAAGTATTTCCCGATAGTGAATACACATTGCACTACTCGGTGATTATTGGAAACGTGTACGGCTTATGCTGTCCCGTGAGCTTTTCCACGGAATGCACTGAGTTTTCGCGGCTTCGCAAAATGAAAAGTGCCACCTTATGAACAGTCCCTTGTCGGGAGAAAATTAAATCGCTGGAAACGGGAACGCCCCCGGCACTGTGCGTCTGGCACAGTGTCGGGGGCGTTTTTCCGTGTCTTAGTTATGAGCCAGTTCATTTAGGAGCAGCTTTCGATAGTCCACATCCAAGACGCAGCGATGGAAGTCCATCAGACGGTGTTCGTCGAACAGCTTTTCACAGAGCTTGGTCAGAGGATGATTCATCAGCTTTGCAGAAATGCCAGTCTCGTTGAAAAACCTTGCCCATGTGAAGACCTCTTCTAAATCCTCCTGCCCAAGCGTGGCGGGAATGATGGCGTTGCAGAGGCGGACAATGGGGCTGTCCGCAAATCGCTCTGCCACTTCCTCCGGTGTGCATTCATAGCGGTCACAGTCAAAGGAAAGTGCATCCTCAATTTTAAGATAATTTTCGGTTTCATCCCGCGTCAAGGTTATGGTGTAGTCTCCCATACCGGACGGCACATCAATATTCTCCATGACATCAAGCTCGAAACGGGAGCCGCCGATGATCGCTTCAAAGGAGAAGGACTGACAGATTACTGCTGGGTTTTTGTCTATCTTGTCCTCATTCAGAAATGACAGCGGATTATACTCCGTCAGTTCCCAGCCGATTTTACCTCTCTCTGTTTGCTCGGCAATCTGCTGGATCAGATGTTGTTCTTCTTCGTGCAGATTTTCATTGTACAACATGATACACCTCCGTTTTCTGATTGTCGTTTTTTGGGGGGCTGCTCTATGTTTCCGAAGAGACTGCCGTTTGTATCATCATTCCTTGGCTGAGGGCAGACCTTCGTAAAACTTCCTAAGTTCGCCCAAACTGCTTGTCCGATTTTTGATAGGCAGGGAGTCCCATGTAATGTCATGATAGCGTTCCGGCGGCTCATCCCGCAGTCTTCGGTCGATAATGCAGACAATGCCGGTGTCTGTGAAATTGCGGATCAATCGCCCGATACCTTGCTTGAGCTTGATAATCATTTCGGGAACGCGGACATCCATCAGAGCGTCCTTTGCGACGGAACACTTATACTCGATAATTGGATCGGGGACAGGGAACGGAAGCCGGAAAATGATGACATTGGAAAGGCTTTTTCCTTCAATGCTGATACCTTCCCAATATGCACCCGTCCCCAGAAGCACGGAGTTCGTATCTTCCTTAAACTCAAGCAGCACCTTGTCCTGCGACGATCCCGGCTGCTGTATCAGGATTTTGTACGGAAGATTTTTCTTACTGAGAATGGAGTAGACCTCTTCCATGTCGGTCTTTGCCGTAAACAGCACGAGTGCCTTTCCATTGGAAATGTTCAGGATCTCAAGCAGCCGCTCCACGCCCTTTTCAATGAAGGCTTCATGTTCTCTGGTCGGGTGCGGGAGATCGTCGCAATAGTAGATCATGGCGTGTTCATCGTATGGATATGGGGAAGGCTTTGGCTCGGATAAGCAGCCGCGATCACCAGCGGGAAAGCCGGTATTGCTGATAAAGTAAGAATACTGTTCTTCCAGAGACCCGCTCGTGGCGTTCGTCAGCGTGGCAGAGGTCAAGATGGTTCTTTCATCACCATTGAAGTATAGGCGGCTCACAATTTCTTTTGTGTTTTTAGGGCAATAGACGAGTTCCGTGTTGCTGCCGTGCTGCTCAATCCAGATCAACATATCATCTATCCGGTCAAGAAGCTCTGAAAGGGACTCGCTGACGGCATCCAAATCATCAGAGGCAGCAAAGGAACGGTTGTTTCTGAAATCCATGCTGGAATAAATCTGAATGCTGGACGAAAGGTTATGTATGGCGGCGTTCATCTCGGTAAGCAGTTCAATCGCACTGCCATTGTTGTCGAAGAAAAAGCGTTCAGCGTAGCGCATATTCTGCTCTGCCTCGTTGATCTGCTTTTGGACTTGTGCTTTCAGGCAGTTATAGAAGGCGATGATTGCGCTCTCTGCCTCTCGCTTTTCACCTGACACACTGCTCTGGTCAAAGGATCGCAGCTCATAGAATGCGCTCTTAATCATTCCAAAGAGCATACCTTGCCCGAAACGCTCCGTTGTGGCACTCCGCACCTTATCATCCAAGTTGTGTGCTTCATCCACGACAAGCAGATCAGCGGCGGCGTTAATCAGCCCTTCCTGACCGCGCCGGAGTTTCATGAGATGCTGGGTTAGAAAATCCTGATTGCACAGTACCACTCCATCCGTAAACTTTAATGCTGCGCGGACTTTGTAATACTTGCACTTCTTTTCACAGGAGCCGCAATTCTTCATGCTGAACCGCTGCACATTTACCTTGTCCCAGACGCCTTGCGGCAAAACCTCCGGGAAATCCTTGCGTTCCTCATACCCCTGCTGGATTCCTTCTTTGAGCGCGTCCGGTGGGTCAGCCTTCGGGTCACACATATACTCATCTGCGCGTTTGTTGCAGAGATAATGGGTCTGTCCTTTTGCGAGGATGACATCTCTGTTCAGCCCAAGAAGGGGCATTACCGCGTGGACATCGCGCCAGAGCTGCTCTTGAAGCGCAATGGTCGAGGTTGCGATGATAACCGGCTTGTTCATGCGTTTGCTGTACAGCAGCACCGGCACAAGATAGCCAAAGGACTTTCCAATGCCCACGCCAGCTTCAATCGCAAAATGCTGATCGTTTATGAGGGCGTCCACAATCTCAAAAGACATATCCTGCTGCCCCTCACGCATTTCCAATCCATGCTGCGGGGCTTCATCCCAAAAGAAGGTGCTGACTTGCTCACTCATGGAGTACAGCTCTGCCTTTCTGCGCTTTTTCCGTTCCTCCGATGTATTGAATCCAAAATAGAATCTGTTGTCCATCCACATTCCTCCTGGAATAGAAACCAAGGCTATCCGCGTTTCAGTTCAATGCTGACGTTTCCGTTCTCGTCGATGGTCAGCGTCATGTGCCTGATGTGCTTCTCATAGAACTGCCGCCGCTCTGCGGGCGACATTTCGATCCTCGTGTTTCGCAGAGCTGCATCAAACATATCGTTGACATTCAGGTGAACGGAGTTGTCAATCCAGCGGTACATCTCCTTGAATAGTGCGTTTTTCTTGATGTCCTCGCTGTTGCCGGAGTAGAAGTCATCCAGATAGCAGTAGAATATCCCGGATTCTGCAAGTGCCGCTTTCATATCCGGTCCGCATTTTTTCCCGCTCTATCATGACAAGGAATCTGGCGTCCGGCAAGGAAGAGATAAGCCCCCAGTAGTCGGAATCGCTTGAGACGATGACGAAGGAATCCACTTGCTTCTGGTAGTGTTCCTGACAGGCTCTTGCGGTGAGCTTGATGTCTACCAGTGATTTGTTCTGCTTGATCCGCTCAATCATGATATGTTCAACGGGGATGCGGGTGTAGTTTTCGAGAATGCGCCATGCCGTAGCAGTATGTACGTCATCAAAGAGAATGATCGCCGTAATTTTCTGCATGACTTCATAATCAAGGTTTTTGAGCGTGGCGCACAGCTTGTACGGGTCAGAGTTTTCGCAGTCCACTACCAATACGGTTTTCTCGCTGTCATCTATGAAGTCGTAGATATTGTTTTTTACAAAAGCCCCTGCATCGGAGACTTTACTGTATTCCGTGAAGGCGTCGCAATGCCATTGATAAAGCAGGGTAGCAAACTTCTTATCATTATAGAGGACATTGCCCTCGTCCATCGGTACCCAGTTGATGTACATTTGATAGGGGTAGTAGGAGAGACTTGCGTAATAGATGTCCGCAGCATCTTTCGTTCCGTCCTCTGTCAAGCCGTTTGGCATAATGAACAGCTCTTTTATGTACGCCCAGTTAATCCAGATTGGAAAGAGGCTTTTGCAGTTGTTAATGCGGTCTGAAATCAGCCGGTTGATCTCGATAATGTGGTGGCAGAGCTTTGTACTCGACTTTTTGATAAAGCTGATTCCGTCATTTGAAAGCTGCTGCATACTGGACATCGGAAGGATCTCAGGCATCGAAAGAAGCCCACGGTATTCCATCCGCATGATGTCATTTATTTTCCGGTAATTGCGCTCAATGGCGGTGCGGATGATGCATAGATTTCGGATGATGCGGGCATTTTTATCCTGCTCAAGCCGGTCGTATATCTCTATCTTCGGCGGCTCGTGTTCATTTTGGAAAATACGGAGCGGGACGCCGATCAGATATGCTACCTTTGACACAAGCTCATAGGTGCTGTCTTTATAAGCAATCTGCTCTCCGGCATATTCGACGCCATTCAACATGACTGAATTGCCCATGATCTACTCCTTTCGATGGAACGTGGGTTATTGAGCGTACTTTTTGAAGTTTTCAGCTTGTTCCAGAACCTCCTTGTAGACATCATCAATGGTTACGGGGGGATAGTCAAATTCATCCAGTAGCAGTATGAGGTCAACTTGCAGATTTGCCTTAATGTCATCACGGGTAGACCAGTCGGTGTATTTAGCTTTGTCATCGACAATAATCTTAATCCGCTTTGACAATTCAATCATCTTATCGTCCGGGTACTCGAACTCATACTTCCTGGCAACCGCCTTGAGAATGTCATAAAAGGCTTTTTCCTCGTAGTCAATTCCCATGCCCTTGAAGGAGTCTTTTTTCCTTTTTGAGTTCTTCAAGGAGCTTTCGCAAGCTGCTCCGCCACATCGTCAAGACTTCATTAGCAAAAGCCTCATCACGACGGCGATTGTTGTACTCATCAACAACCCGCTTGAGACGGTCAGAGAACTCCATGCCCATGATACGGTTGACTTTTTTTATACTCATCAATCGCTTGAGAAAGAAGCCTCTGCAACACCTTTATCTTTGTGTTTGGAAGTTGGATTGCATTGATCTTTATCCAGATACTCGTCACTGAAAATATCAACAGAGATGTGCTTTCCCGTCTCAAACAGTTCCTCTATACCATCAGATTGAATTGCACCTTCAAGAAGTTCACGGACACGGGCATTCATTTGTGAAATGTCAGGGGCATCACCCTTTGTGAGTTTGAAAAGAATAGAGCGCACAGCACAGTAGAAGTGCAGATAGTCCTTTTCTTTATCAGAGATAGCCTCACTTGAACTGCATAGGTTGAACGCTTGTTTCATGCGTTTGACTGCCGCCATAAAGCGAGTTTCCAAATCTTCCGTGAGCTGTACATACTCAACAGCCCGATTGAGGCAAGCAAGCTGCTCTTTCGGTGAGCCGTTGAAGTAATCCGTGCTATTGAAGTTGTGGAACATCTGAGCCAAGACATCGAGCTGGTCTTTAACAATCGTGATAGACTGCTCGACGCCTTCAAACTCATCGCTCTCGAAGTTGGTGTATTTCTTGAGGGCGAGATTCATGTTTTTCTTAATGCCGATGTAGTCCACGATCAAGCCCTTGTCCTTTCCGGTATAGACGCGGTTGACGCGGGAAATCGTCTGGATAAGGCTGTGCTGCTGGATGGGCTTGTCGATGTAGATTGTGTCGAGTGCCGGTACGTCGAAGCCGGTAAGCCACATATCAACAACGATGGCAATTTTGAAGTTTGATTTAACGTTCTTAAACTGACGGTCAAACTCCTTGCGATCATCTTTCGTTCCCAGCATTTCATAAAGCTCAGGCTCATCATCTTTATTTCGCGTCATGATGAGCTTGATCTTCTCGATGGGTTTGAGTTCCTTTTTCTCTTTTTCCGTCAGTTGAACCCCGTCAGGGCAAACCTTTTTCTCTGCCCATTCCGGTCTCATTCCAACTATAATCTGATAAAAAGCGTATGCAATCTTGCGATTAGAGCAGACAAACATTGCTTTTCCTGCAACGGTAGCTCCTTCGGCAACGCGGGTCTCATAGTGGTTAATGAAGTCCTCCGCAACTGCGTGAAGTCGGTCAGGATCACCGATGATCGCATCAATATGAGCAACCGCCTTCTGGCTTTCCTCAATCTGATGCTCATTTGCACCTTCAACAGCACAGCGGTCATAATAATCTTCAATTTCCCGAACCTTTGCCTGATCAAGAGTGACCCGTGCAGCGCGTCCGTCGTAGACAAGGTTGACTGTGATACCGTCTTTGACCGCCTCTGTCATTGTGTAGGCATCGACAACCGGACCGAAGACTTCAATCGTGCCATCTACGGGCGTGCCGGTGAAACCGACATAGGTAGCATTGGGGAGAGAATCGTGTAGGTACTTTGCGAATCCATAGCTTCGCTCTACACCTTCGGCAGTGACCTTGACTTTCTGATCGAGGTTTATCTGACTACGGTGTGCTTCATCGGATATGCAGATCACATTCGCTCTATCCGTCAGAAGCTCCAAGTCCTCGGTGAACTTTTGGATGGTGGTCATGTACACCCCACCGCTTGCCCTGCCTTGAAGTTCCTGACGCAGCTTTTCGCGGGAATCAATGCTCACAACGGTTTCGTCACCAATGTACTTCTTGGATGCTACAAACTGCTTTGAGAGCTGGTCATCCAAATCCGTTCGGTCGGTAATAATCAGGATTGTAGGGCTATGGAAGAAGGTACTCTTCATAAGCATTCTTGTGAGGAAGAGCATAGTATAGCTTTTTCCACAGCCTGTCGCGCCGAAGTATGTACCTCCCTTGCCGTCCCCCTCCGGTCTGAGATGCGCTTTGATATTCTCAAACAGCTTGACCGCAGCAAAATACTGAGGATAGCGGCAGACGATTTTGAGGTCTTTGTCCGAGCTATCAGGGAAATAGACAAAATCCTTGATGACTGCCAAAAGCCGTTCTTTGCGGAACAGTCCGCTCACCATAGTTACAAGGGAATTGATGCCGTCCAATTCCTTATCGTCAGCTTCAATCTTTCTCCACGCATAGAAGAAGTCATACGGGGAGAAGAAGGAACCGTATTTATTATTTGCACCATCGCTTATGACAATGAAGGCATTATACTTGAAGAGTTCAGGAATATCACGGCGATAACGCACGGTAAGCTGAGTATAGGCGTCCATGATCGTTGTGTTTTCTTTGACCGCGCTCTTGAACTCAAGCACAACAACAGGAATGCCGTTGATGAAGACAATCCCGTCCGGTATGCGTAGCTGGTTGTTGATGCCTTCAATTTCAAATTGATTGACGATCTTGAACACGTTTTTCTCTGGCTCATCAAAGTCAATCAGCTCAATGTAAATGTCTTTCTTTGTGTGATCCTCACGGTTGAAGATGAAGCCGTCACAAATCATTTTGCAGACTGCTTTGTTTGCTTCGTAGATCGTACCGGAAATAGACCTCAGGCGAAGGATGATGCTATCAACTTCGCTTGGGGTAAGTCCCTCTGAGGCATACCTGTTCAGGAGGTATTTCCGCAGATCGTCGATAAGCAGAACCTCAGAGCGTTCACGGTGGATCTGCTCACCATTCAAATAGATATACCCTTCATCTTGAAACAAATCCATGATGGACATTTCAAGAGAATGCTCATTGAAGTTCGCCATTATCATTTCCCCCTAACTGCCTCTGCATTTCTGCTTCAAAGGCTTTTTCACTTTGCTGGAAGTCGTACTCCTGATACTTCAAACCCAGACGTGCCAGCATGAGTGTACCTTCCCAGTCATCTATATTTGAGTATTGAGTTGCGTGGTTTACATCTGTGAGAATACCAAGAATCAAGCCCGTACAATCAAGCGCAAAGTCTATCATTTCCTGAACGTCCGGATAGGAAATAGGGTAACGATTCGGAAGGTTTTCACTGTTCACGATGCGCTTCTCATCGTTGTGGGCATAGAGTTTGTTTCTCTGCATTCGGATGTTATCTCTCTTTTTACTCAGTCCGTTGAACCGCTTCTGATATAGGTCTAAAAATTCTGGAAAAGTCAAATCCACCCGAACAGGAACATTGTCCGCATCAGGAATATCAAACGCGGCGAAGAGTTTTCTATCTGCCTCAACCCGATCCTTAAAAAAGCATTCCTCTTGCGGCTTGAGTTGGTGCTGATATGGGATCGGGTAGAAAAAGGTTGTTCCGTCATGATCCACCGTCAAAGTTTCTCTGTACTTCGGGAAAAGGTCTTGATTTCCCTCGCATTTAACAAGGAGGGTTCCAATGGACACGACACCATTCGAGGTATCATACAGTTTGGCAATCTCCATGAAACAGGCTTTCATCAGAGCATCATAGACTGTATGGTAGAATGCTGGCGAAACCTTCATCTCTTCGGCATAATTACGTTGGTTCTTCCGATACTGCTGCATGATCAGGTAGTAGGCTTTTGCGTCGAAAGCTCCCTGGTGAAGTTCTTCGGCAATTCTGATCAATGTTTCCTTGTCCATTTTCGTCCCTCCCTTCGTAGGAAAATGATAATTTAGCGGCTCAAATGCGAGCATATTTCAAGGAATATACAGCAAATAACGCTTCAATAACAGGCAAACTCAAAGATTACTCAGTTATGCAGTACGGTTACACTGAAACAGCTACCACCGAACCAGTTGGACCGAAGTTCTTGCGTATAACAGACATCGCTCAAAATTATATTGATTGGAATGGTGTACCATATTGTCCAATCAGCGAAGATAATCATGAAAAATATGTTCTCTCGGAAGGCGATGTCGTTGTAGCTCGGACAGGAGCAACCGTGGGGTATGCTAAAATGGTCGGCAGAAATATTCCCGATTCTGTATTTGCATCGTTCCTTGTTAGAATAAGACCCATTGATGACGAATACAGATACTACTTTGGACTTGCAATTACATCTGCCGAGTTCCTTAATTTTGTTCAGACGAACGCTGGGGGTTCAGCTCAACCGCAAGCAAATCCTCCGCTTTTAGGGGAATTTGAGCTTTCTATTCCTAATAAGCAAAGTCTGCCAGAGTTCAACACAAAGATTTCCTCGTTTCTCGGAGTTATCGAGTCTAATGAAACGGAAATATCAAAGCTCCACGAGGTCAAAGATACAATGGTGAAGATGTTATCAAGCCGCTAAATTATCATTTATCTTCCGCTTGAGTTCAATCCGATCCGTAATCGTATTGTATGCCTTTACAATGCTGCGTTGCTTCTCGATAGAGGGGACAGGCAGTTCAACCTTGCACATTTCATCCCAGTCCATAATTTCCCGGACGCTGCCGTGAGACTTAAAACGTGCATAACGATCAAACTCCGGTCTGCTGAACCAGAGCATTAGGTATTCGGGCAGTAGCTCGTTTTCATCTTTCACTTCAAAAACGGTATAGATATTGCTGACAAGCCCCTCATCATAATCCGTTAGAAGAGCAATACCAATTTTGTCTCCACGCCGAGAAGTATCTGGAATGTAGGTAAACTGCCCCCGTTTGACTACCTTGTATTTCGTAAAGTCGGTACCAACCGTGTTTGCAATAGAGGGAATGAACATCTTTTGGACGGAAACACCTAAAAGGTTTTCCTCTTTTCCGTCTGTGTTCCTGACATCGACTTGGCGAATGAAGTCTCCAAGCAGCCTATATCCTTCTTTCATTGTGACACCTCACCCTATGTATTTTCTGTGTGCCAGCTTGACGTTTTGCTGTTTGACCATAGCATAGTGCATGGTCGTGTCGATCTTCTGATGCCCTAAGAGCTGCTGGACTTGCTCTATGGGCATTCCTTTATCTATGGCTGATGTTGCCAATGTTCTTCGGAACTTATGTGGGTGGACACGAGGCAAATCCAGTCGTCGTCCCAACTCCCGCAATCGTCTTTCAATACCGCCGATCTGTAACCGCCCATGTGGGGATGCCAGAGAAACAAACAAAGCGGGATTGCTGTCACTACGGCTCTCCAAATAGTTTTGAAGGTGAATCTTCGTCCTGGCATCGAAGTAAACGATTCTTTCCTTGCTGCCTTTTCCGAACACTACGCATTCGCGCTCGTTGAAATTGATGTCATCTCTGTTGAGTGCGCTCATTTCTCCGACACGCATTCCAGAGGATGCCAACAGATCAATCATGGCGAGATCACGGATAGAAGAGCAGTTATCTCGCATGATCTCCAAAGTCTCGTCTGAATAAGTCTCTTTGATTACCTTCGCCGTTTTGACCTTATGTATGCGGCGAACCGGACTTTTCACGATATGATCTTCATCCTCCATCCACGAGAAGTAGCTGGATAGAATCCTGCGAATGTTATCAATCGTGACCTTGCTGGATTTTCTTTGCGTTTGGTAGTCCGTGAGATACCTGCGCAAGTCTTCTGTGGTGATTTCCTGCGCCAATTTTCCAATGCCGGACAGCATTGCAAAGATGGTCTGGCGATAGTAGTTCAGCGTTTTTTCCGAGCAACCCTCAATTCGCTTGGCTGTGATAAACAAGGAAACCGTGTCTACGCTTTCACTTACATCAGCAGCTTTGTCTCGATGGACTGTTACGCCGGTCAGTGCCTTCTCAAGTACAGCTTTAAGCTGCTTGAGCTGTGCATTGTTCAGATACGGAAGCATCTGCCGCTGCACTTCTTGAATTAGATGTTCTTTCATTGTCGTTTCTCCTTTGTTTTAACTCAGAGAACGACAATCAGTGGCAGTTCCTTGTGGTAAAACTCTCGCCACTGGTGAGAGTTGTGGACTGTAAATGATAATTTAGCGGCTTAATAAGGTCAAGAAGTTTGCTTGCAGCGAAAGTAGTGACTCGATTTCAGCTTTGTTATCCTTGATTGAGTTGAACAACGGCGTTATCCTTTGCATAAAGGCATCCAGAGATTGCTCGTTAGGCACAAGAATTAGTCTTTTTTTTGAAATCGGGAACCGTGATCTGCTGCTGAGATGTTCCTGTACTGTGTAAGTCGATCGCGGACAGTGCAAATAGCAGATACTTAGCAGTTATGAGCATCGGATTAGGAACAACTGATATTAGTCGAACGATTGGAACATAAGGTTTTTCACGCAAAAACACATAACCGACCGTTCCTCGCGCTGAAACAGTAACGCTTTCCTCAAAGACTTTCGCTTTATCTGTGAATCCGTATAGTCCCTCTTTGTCAATGCCATTTGAGAAAATTGGAACATTGCATATATCCGTTGGATAGTCACTGTATACCGCAGGTCTATCGCCTCCTGCACTCAATTCTGCAACATTTTCAAGGGCGATAATTTTCCATCCGTCGGGAAGATTTGCAGAGTCAACATCATCCACAAACATTTTCTTGTAGATTGCCTGTGCAGCCGCTTCTAAATTATCATTTATCTCCTTCTTCATAGCAATTCGCCTTGTGATTGCTCGATAGGATTCTACTACATCAAGCTGCCGCTCGTAGGGAGGAACCGGGAGCTGAATGCGGCAAAGATCATCCCATGAGATGCCGCCACGAACACTGCCATCCGTCATGAACCAGCATTCACGGTCAAACTCCGGTCTACGAAACCACATCATCAAATACTCTTCATTTAAGACATCGCGGTCAATAATCTCAAACATGAAATACGCCGGAGAAACTATTGCGGCGTTGTCTTTCTCATAGAGCGCAATCGGAAGACGTTCATCGCGTCCAACGTGCATTGGGTTACAGGCAAATAGCCCCTTGCTGATCAGTTTATACCGACTCAAATCTGTGCCAATTACATTTGCGACGGAAGGCATAAACTCTTTGTCGATGCTTATGCCAAGAACAGTGCTGGTGACTTCCTCGGAGTTTCGATAATCAACAAGCCGAATGTGTTTACCAAGAGGTTCATAATTCGATTTCATAGCCCAGCTCCTTAAACACGGTCAACAGGTCTGCCTTTGACTTTTCTTCTGCAATGAGCAGATCACGCAGTTCACTTTGCAGCGCCTTCATTTTCGTATCAAAGTCGATGTTCTCATCGCGGTTTACAAACTCAATGTAACGGCTCGGAACAAGGGTAAAGCCCTTTTCAGCAACCTCATCGAAGGATGCGCTGTAACAAAATTCAGGCACATTCTGATAAGTTTCTTCATAGCCTTCCTGCTGCCATGCGTGATAGACGCCCGTGACTTTTGCACGGTCTTCTTCTGTCAGTTCAATATACTTCTTTTCATAAGGGCTTCCCATTTGCCGCAAGTCCATGAAAAGGATCTCGCGCTCACGGTTACGGAAGCGTTTTACTTCACCGTTTTCTTCAACCACACGAGCCTTTTTATTCTTGTTCAGAATCCAAAGCGTAACGCTGATGTCCGTGGTGTAGAAGAGGTTTCGGGGAAGGATAATGATTGCCTCGACGAGATTGTTCTCTATAAGCTGACGGCGGATTTTTAACTCTGTACCATCGTCAGATAGTGCGCCGTTTGCAAGCAGGAAACCGGCAACACCGTTCTGAGAGAGCTTTGAAACAATGTTCAGAATCCAGCCATAGTTTGCGTTACTCGTGGGCGGAACTTCATAGCCGTCCCAGCGCGGATCATCAATCAGCTCATTATCACCACGCCATTCTTTCTGATTAAAAGGCGGGTTTGCCATAATGTAATCTGCCTTGAGGTCCTTGTGCTGGTCATTGGTGAATGTGTTCGCTGCCATTTCTCCGAGGTTTGCAGAGATGCCGCGAATAGCCAGATTCATTTTGCACAGCTTGTACGTCGTGTTTGTATATTCCTGACCATAGATAGAGACCTTCTTCTTGTTGCCGTGATGTGCCTCCACGAACTTCATTGACTGCACGAACATACCGCCAGAACCGCAGCAAGGGTCATAGAGAATACCGTCATACGGCTCGATCATTTCCGCAATCAAATTGACAATACACTTCGGCGTATAGAACTCGCCCTTGCCTTTGCCTTCCGCAAGTGCAAACTTGCTCAGGAAGTATTCGTAAATCCGCCCGATAATGTCATTCTCTTTATCGCCCGTGTTGATCTTATCAATCTCGTCCAGCAGTGATGCCAGCTTTGCTGTGTCGATGTGAAGACGTGAGTAGTAGTTGTCCGGCAGTGCGCCTTTCAGTGCGGGATTCGCTTTCTCAATCGTATAGAGGGCGGTGTCGATTTTCAGCGCAATGTCATCCTGTTTCGCATTCTCCATGATGAAAGACCAACGGCTGATCTCAGGCAGGAAGAATACATTGTCCTTCGTATAGAAGGCAACATTGTCAACAAACTTCTCACCGTATTTTTCAGAAATAGCTTTCCTTTGTGCCTCAAACTTATCGCTGGCAAACTTCAAAAAGAAGAGACTGAGAACGACGTGTTTATATTCTGCTGGCTCGACAGAACCACGGAGTTTATCTGCGGACTTCCACAGAGCTTCCTCCATAGAAATCTCCTTCTTCGGTGCCGATGCGGCTCGTGCCATATCAAAATCCTCCCTGTGTATTTATCTAACCTATTTTACAAAAAGAGCTGTACGAAAAACCGGACTCAGTTCTTGTCCGTTCGCACAGCCTCACATATATCTCCGATGTCACAGTTCAAGTAATCACAAATGCGCAGCAAAATAGAGAGGGACACTTCTTCCCCCTTATTCAGTTTTGTCCATGTTCCGGCAGACAGCCCTACTTCATGTCGTAGAGAAGCCTTCTTTATGTCGCGTTCCAGAAGAAGCATCCATAGTTTCTTATAGCTTATGCGCACGGCAACCATCCTTTCGCTTGCTTGCATTCAACATCGCTTATAATATTATACTGGATTTCATTCTCAAAAGCAATCCGTTGATGCAGAAATTAAAGAAAAAGTTTCAACTTCTCGAACCTTCTCTCAAGGATGAAGGGCATCTCCGGTCAACAGGAGATGCCCTGCTTTTGAAGAGATTATTCGCGCTGTGTGCTGCGCAGATGATCACGGTCATGGTCAACAGAAGGAGAGAGAAACGTATCAACATTAGACTTGATCGTCTCTATTTGCTTTACTTCTTTTTTGAGCTTCGCACGTTCATCATAGAGCCGCTGCTGCTCTTCAAGAAGTCGCTGCTGTTCCGCTTGCAGCGTCTTCAAGCTCGGCAGTTTTTCATCTCCCTGCATGGCAAGCAATGTACTCCGCGCCGCCTCAAAAATCACAAGCTCGGCTTCGTGCTTTGCTTTGAAGCTCGGCTTGTCTTTCGCTCTCTGAAAGGCATCATACACAGGCTTGAGACGCTGATAATTGGAGATGTTTTTGATAAGCGGCTGGACTTCCCGCAGTCGCGCTTCAACACCTTTCAATTCCTTGCCGGTACGGTCATAGGAGCTGTGAACATCCTCGACCTTCTTCTCAAGATCGGCGTATTGGAGCAAGTTGTTTTCCGTGAGATAGTTGAGTGTCCGTGCCGCTTCCTTGAGGATCGTGAGCTTTGCTTTATGCTCGTAACCCTTGCTGTCGATGAGCCTGATCCGCTCCTGAATATCTCCGATGAGAGAGATGCCTTTCGGTACGGTCTGTCTCTGACTTCTTCGGGGCGTCCGTCCGGCAATCCGCTCCTTGATGCGTTCCTCCGTGTAGTTTTCCCCGATGGTTTTAGATCGGGTAAATCGCTCCTGACCTTCAGCACGGAAGGAGATGTATTTGCCGGTCTTGATTTCATAACCGGCTTCCTGCATAAGCCGCAGAAAGTCATCGTAGTCCTTCGCTGTGATAACAAGCCGGTCGATGGTCTGCTTGAGCTTTTGCTTCCAACTCGTGCCGCGTTTGGCTTCGGTGTACTCCTTGTAGCCCATGCCCTTGTTCTGAGAGGGAGGGATAACAGAGAGACCGTTTTCCTTACAGAGCCGGTCGCTGACCTCACGCATATCATAGTAAATCCGCTTGTAGCTCTTGTATGCGTGGTAGTCCACAAAGTCAACCGCATTGAAAATCAGATGGTGGAGTAGGGAAGCACCGCCTTGTCACATTGCTGTGATAGGTTTGCGCCACCCTCTCCGGGAACCGTACGTACCCCTCTCGGAGTATACGGCTCTGTTACTGCTCGTTCAGACAAAACTCACTTTTTGTGGATAATACTGCGGTGGCAATCCCTGCACACCACAAGCGTTTTTCTGTGTTTGGCAATCATTGCGATTTCCCACCGTTCCTTGCCTTTGAGATTTTTGAGTTTGTTAATGTGGTGAACCTCGTAATGGTCGCTCTCTGTCGTTCCGCATAACTCACAGACCTTTGCTTTCAGCCGGTTTTCAAGGGTATTGACTGCGTATCCGTAGACAACGGCAGCATTGCTGATGTAATCCGTAGCAGGGCCCTTACCTTTGCAGTCGGCGTAATTTGCGAAGTAACGCCTTTTGTTTCCCTGCTTCGTTTCATAGGGTATACCCCATTTTCCTGTGCCATCATTAAACTTGTCAATGGTTTTGGATAGGCTGGTTTTATGCTTTGAAGCAAGGGTTTTTAAGCAACTGTATTCCATAAGGTAGGCAAGATAGTGCAGCTTGCAAAAGTTGCTTGCCATACCATAATAGTTGCATATTCCTCTAAACTCCGCATTGTATACTGAAACGATTTCTAAGTCTGTGAGCCCAACCAGATATTTCCGATGAACTGGAAACATGGAACCATCTTTCTTCTGTATCGCCACACCTTTAGTGAAAACGAATTGACGGATTTTATCGTTAAGTGGCACCAACAGTTCTACACCCCCATTGAGGGTACGCATTTTTACATGACCGGGGCCACCCCGCTTTATTTTTCCGCTTCTGCGCACACGCACATCATAGCCTAAGAACCTTGCACATTTACTGCTATGGGTTATGAGCGTTTTATCTTCACTGAGTTCCATTTTCAGTGTATCTCCGATAAACTCGGCCAGTTTGCTCTTAGTCCATTGACAGTCCTCACGGTTTCCCTTGACTGCTATTAGAAAATCATCCGCATACCGAACATATTTCAGTTTTTTGTCGGTCTGCGCAGTGCAGGGAATGGTCATCAGTTTCTGACGTTTGGGCTTATACTCTGCCAGCACCATTTTCCTTTCCTCACCTGTTACTTTCGTCAAGCGGTGGGATAGCCGTTTGATTTCATTGTGCAGCTCTCGGTATTCAGGTGTGATTTGTCCCACTCCGGGCGTGTCAAATTCGGATTTCAACTTCATTACAAACTTGTCCAATTCATGCAGGTAGATGTTGGCGAGTAGCGGAGAAATGATACCGCCTTGCGGTGTACCGCTGTACGTCTTATGGTACTGCCAATTCTCTAAATATCCTGCTTTCAGGAATTTGTAAATCAGCTTGGTTATCCGAGCGTCCTTGATTTTATTGTTCAGCAAGCCTACAAGAACAGCGTGGTTGATGTTGTCAAAGCAACCTTTGATGTCGCCTTCAACAAACCAACGCGTACCGTTGAACTCCCGTCTCAACTGTTTTAAGGCCGTATGACAACTTCTTTTTGGCCTAAAACCGTGGGAGACATCCAGAAAGATAGGTTCATATACCGCTTCCAGTATCATCCGCAACACTTCCTGCACCAATTTGTCAGTAAAGGTTGGTATACCTAAGGGACGCAGCTTTTTGCGGTTATTCTTCTTCTGGATATAGGTTCGCCTCACCGGCATGGGCTGATAGGTTTCGTCCGCCAATGCTTTGATAATACTATCTATTTTGGCTTCACTGAAACCGTCCGCCGTATCCTCGTTTACTCCTTTTGTTGCCGCACCGTTGTTGGCATACAGGTTTTTGTATGCCACAAAGTAAATGTCAGGACGCAACAGATAGCGATACAGTTTTGTAAATACTTCTTCTTTATTTGCAAGTGAGTTTTGACTGATTCTTGCTAAAATTTCCGTTGTTGGCTTCATGTGAGGTTTTCCTCCCTAATCAACTTCTAATTTTAGTGCGCAATAACTGTGCCCCTTCGCCATGTAAGGGTCATTATCCCTCTCGGACTACTACGAGCACTCCGTACCCATGCAGGATTTTCAGGCTCCAAAGCCATAGCCGCTTTTTCATTCCCCCTTTCGTGTGGCACTCCTGGTTAGGGCATCCCCGGTTAGCAATGAGACTTGGTAAATTCGGATTCTCGGTATCGCTTTCGCTTCGTTACCATAGGTTCCCCTACAGGTTGTACGGAATGATTGATAACCGACAAGCCCACAACCATAACTTGCCTTTTCCGTACCAGAGGTTTCAGGCAATTTTCCTCTATCGGCACATAACAGAAACTGGAAGCTCACGTTCAGTAAATCCAACTTATACCTTATATCCGATTAACATTGCGGTTCAGTCGCACCCGATTGCCTTTAGGTGACTTACCGCTTTCCAGCCGTACTGTGTTCCCGTGTCAGCTTTCGCCTTTCGGTTAGGCTGGTTGTTTCCCGCGTTATCTTACGGGGCAGTACCTCATACTGCTTTTCTCATTGCCCTATCCGGGCGTACGTTATGAACATGGTCTTTGTCAATGTGAGTGGTCAGCACATACTCATATTTTCCTCCGAGGATTTCATCTGCAAACTGCTTGCCGATCTCGTGGGCAAGCTCCGGTGTGACCTCTCCGATTTCAAAGGACTGGATCACATGACGGGCTATGATCCTGACCGGATTCATCCCTTTTTGCTCGGCTATTTTCCGCGTCCATTCAAATTCCCGCGCTGCGGTCTCGCTGGCACAGCCGTAGGACGAGACCAGCAGCTTCTCGTCTGTCTTTTCGGGATTCAGAATGTACGCGATTGCCTTGCTCAAAGTTCCTCGGATTGCTTTGATTTTAGTAACTGCCATACCGCGTCCATCTTTTCTTTCAGCTCGTCAATATCGTCCTGATAGAATCGTCCCGTCGAGTTGATCCTGCGGCAGACGGTATTGATGTTCACACCGATCTTGTTGATTTCGGCGGCGAGCTTTTTCTGCTCCGTGTAGTCCACAACGATGATGTAGCCGTCGATCAGCATCTTCCTTGCATACGCACCGAAGTTCTCCGTGCCGATCATCTCCATCTTCTTTGCAATCGTCCGTTCTTCCTGTGGTGTCAGCCAAATCTTCTTCTGAATGTCTCGTGTTCTTCGCACCATGCTGCGCCCTCCGTCGTAAAGATTAGAAGGGTTTGGGACTATCCCAACAAGCAAAAATCTGATGTTAAGGGCAGGGTCTCCTTAACTGATTTTTCTCCGGTGGGTACTCACCGGATTTGCTTGCTATTCTCCCAAAATCGTATTCCCCGAAGATTCCTCCGTAAGATACCCCTTCACTTTACAACGGACATTTTTCGGTCAAAACGCAGGTACCGCAGAAAAAATAATTGAATTATTTATCCAAAGACAGTTAGGCTATTTCCCATGTAAAAGCCACTGTGTCTGTCACATCAATATCATCCGGCTCAATCTCAGGTGCGGCGCACTTGCTCATCGCCATAAGAGGGTGAATACAGTCTTCGACCTCATATCTCGTTCTGGAATACACATTGAGTTCTCCCCAGTTGTAGTCGATATTGAGTAGTTGTCCAAGTGTGTTGCTTGATGCTTTACAAAGAATCTCCGCCTTCGCTCTGGCATTCTCCGTCGCATTGGTCAGCAGCTCTTCGCTGACTCTTGCCGGGTTTTTCACGGTGAACGCAATGCTGAGTTCCGGTTGCGCCCCACAATCCGTAATCGCAGAAACGACCTTTGCAAGCTGTTTGCTGTCAAAGTCAAAGGCAAGTTTCAAGTGATAGCTGCAAGCATATCCTGCGAACTCTCGCCTGTAATTGCCTTGCCGATCCTTAATGTTCTCGTACCTTGTCTGGACATCAAAGCTCGTGGTTTTCAGGTCTTCTTTGCGATACCCAACGCGGACAGCGACACCCTGCAATTTTTCAATCCTCACGGCAGCTTCCGACATTGCGCGGTCATAGGTTTCGGATAAGACTTCAATGTTCAGGGAGAGGATGATGTAATCCGGTCTGGCGGAGGCATTGCCTGTCCCTTTTACAGTGATCGTTCTCATTATTTTCTCCCGCCCTTTCTGGAATTGAAGTCCTCATCAATACGCTTTTTCCAATCCGTACCCAGCGGTACGCTGCAACGGACAGCGGAAACCGCTTCGCTCAGCACTTCATAGTTGAGTTGTGTTCCCTCGCGGTCGGAGTGGTAGTTGACCGCTCGGTCTGCACCAATTCCAAAATGCTTTGCCGTCTCAACGGCGTCGATGTTTGCACCGAGAAATAGAAACTCCCAGCCGTACTTTTCCTTCTGTCGCTCAATCATTTTCTTGACCTTCTCGCTATCATAACGGCGGCTTGCATTCTCCATGCCGTCCGTTGTGATGACGAACAGCGTGTGTTCAGGCACATCCTCAATTCTTGCGTACTTATGGACATTTCCAATGTGATGAATTGCTCCGCCGATAGCATCCAGAAGGGCGGTGCAGCCGCGAACGGAATAGTCCTTGTCGGTCATCGGCTCGACCTTTTGAACCGGTAAGCGGTCATGAATAACCTCGCTCACGTTGTCGAAGAGGACGGTAGAGATCAATGCCTCACCTTTCTCCTTTTTCTGCTTTTCAATCATGGAGTTGAAGCCTCCGATGGTGTCTGCTTCCAGTCCGCTCATTGAGCCGCTGCGGTCAAGGATGAATACGATCTCCGTTAAGTTCTTTCTCATGTTCAGTACCTCCGCATATAAAAATATGACTGCTTGGTGTCTCACCTTACAGTCATATTGTACTTTGGTATTCACTTCGTTTGGTCGCATGGCAAGCGACATTATTCCAGCGATGAGAACAGCTCCCCGTCAATGCTTATAACGTCATCCATCGGAATCTTCGTGCCGTCCTGCATGGTGATTCGCCGCTCAAAATCATCGACTTTTTTGAGCGCGCCGGTTGCCGTTATATATTTGCCGCCAGCCTTCCGCTCATCAGGCTGGAAGTAGGTAATGGTGACTTCCGGTGCATCATCAAGGGCGTCCATGAGAAGCTGATACTTCATGTCCAATGCAGTCAATGCTTCCTCGTCAAGCTCGATCTTATCATCGGTTAGACGCCCGGTTTCTTTGATGGCAGCATCGTAGCCGGTGAGTGCTGCGAAGGGAGCGAACTGCGCCGCACGATCTGACATTGGCATCTGTGGTCGCGTCTTGGAGACGTGGTGAGGACGCCCCATAATCTCATCATATTTGCTTTTCATGTGCATCCCACATCTCCTTTTACAGTCAAATAATAGTTACAGCGTTGCCTTTTTCCACTTCCTGATCTTCGTTCTAAATGTTCCAAAGGGAGCAACGGTATTGACGTGAATAAACTTGTAAACCTCCCATACCGCTGTTTTGGTAGCATCATCTGCCCACTTTCTCATGTGCGGTTGAAATAACTCTTCTTCACTCATAGAATCAATCATTGTCTGGATAGAAGTAACGTTTCCTTTTAACTGATCCTTCAATTCCACTAAGGATGAATGAGAGTATGTATCTGTGAACCATTGGTATAGATCGCCCAGCTGATTCCACCTAAACAGTTCTGATGGTGTTTTCACTTCAACTCCGCGCTTCTCGTCATTTTCCCATTTTAGAAGCAGCGTTGTCCAACCGATCTGATAAGCAAGATTCTCAGCCGGTGTTCTGTCCACCTCGGCTACTCTTATATCTTTTAGGGCTTCCGGAATAGAATCAAATTCAGCAATGTATTTTTCAAAGCCTTTGCTGATTTCGGCTTTTAATTCCTCTTTATCCTTGTATGTTCTCAAAATATTTTCTCCTTGAAATTGAACTGCTGTTCACGCCTTATGCCCGCCGATCTGAGCATTTCGGTCCTTTGCGGTTGCGCCTTCTTCAAGATTCATCGCCTTGAGGATCGCGTTCTTTCCGTACTTCTTCTTGATGGCGAGAGCAGCCTTCTGAATTTTTCGTTCCCGTTCCAAGGCAGCGTCTTCGGCTTTCCGCTTTTCCTCTTCGGCGGCATAGTCAGTGAAGAGGTCAAGCTGGACAGCACCGTCATTTTTCTTCGGTGCGTCCGCTTCCGGCAGGACGTGATTTGCCACAACATACATACGGCGGACAAGCAGATTCTTGTCCACGATCCGGTCAAACAGCTCTGACACAGCACACATTATTTTGCGGGTAGAGGATGTGTGACCGTCGAGGTTAATAGAGCCGTGCGCCTGTTTGGGAATCTCCCGACCGTAGGGGTCTTTCTCCACCGCGCCGTGATACCTTGCCCGCCGCGCCGGGTCGGTCAGGTTCTCAATGTCATAGCCAACAGTGAGAACCATCTGGTCGGTGACAAGCCCCTTGTCCACCAAGTCCAACACGAGCAAGTCCGTCATTTCCCGGACAACCAGCTTTGCTTTCTCCGGCTCATAAGGGCAGTGCAAAACCTGACCGGAGCTGAGGCTGTTGGAGCTGGGACGATAGGCTTTAATTGCTTCAATGGTAGTCGGTTCCCAGCCCCACGCATGGTCGATGAGCAATTCCGCGTTCTTTCCGAACAGCTTGTAAAGCAAGTCCTCGTTCCGCTCGGAACAGAGGGCAACATCGCCCATGGTGAACATTCCATTCTGTTCAAGTTTCTTGGCAATGCCTCGACCTACGCGCCAGAAGTCCGTGAGGGGCTGATGCGTCCAAAGCTCACGCCGGAACTTCATCTCATCCAGCTCCGCAATGCGGACGCCGTTCTTGTCGGCGGGGATGTGCTTCGCCACAATGTCCATTGCCACTTTGCAGAGGAAAAGATTCGCACCGATCCCAGCGGTTGCTGTGATGCCGGTTGTTTCAAGCACATCGAGGATGATCTTCATGGCGAGGTCATGTGCCGAGAGCTTGTAAGAATTCAGGTAGTCCGTCACGTCCATGAACACCTCGTCGATGGAGTAGACCACAATGTCCTCCGGCGCGATATACCTGAGATAGACCTGATAGATGCGAGTGCTGTACTCCATGTAGTACGCCATCCGAGGCGGCGCAATGATGAAGTCAATCGCCAGAGACGGGTTTGCTTGCAGCTCCGAGAAGAAGTGTGATGTGCCGTCCAGCCTGTGTCCCGGCGCGTCGTGCTGCCGTCCGGCATTTGCTTCCTTCACACGCTGCTTGACTTCAAATAGCCGTCCGCGTCCGGAGATGCCGTAGCTCTTGAGGGATGGCGTGACGGCAAGGCAGATGGTCTTGTCCGTCCGGCTTTCGTCTGCGACAACAAGGTTTGTGTCCAGAGGATCTAAGCCGCGCTCCCTGCACTCCACGGAGGCGTAGAAGGATTTCAGGTCGATTGCGATGTAGGTGTGTTGTTTCATCTTCTAAGCCTCCTTTGCTTCCATCATGATTCCGGCGAAAAGGCATTCCCATACACCATGCCTTTTCTTAGGCAAATACTGTTCCAAGAAAATCATCGACTGCTCGATTGAAGTCTGCCGGATTCTTATTTGCAATAAAGTGATTGCCCTTCACGATTGCTAATTTAGCGTTCGGTATGCTTGCCGCAATTTCTCTTGTATGGTTTTCTCGTATCATATCTTTCGTTCCACAAATCACAATCGTTGGGGCGGTGATCCGCGACAACTCGCACGGCTCAATATTCGGCTCGTTTACCATTAAGCCGAGCATTTCAGCGTTCGCCTTGGCGTCCGGAGATTTCGAGGCAAAGAATTTTGCTATCCTATATCCAATCTCGATGGGAATCTGCGTTGTCCGTTTAACCCCTTTTGCGTTCAGGTTTCCACCATTCAGAATCAAAGCCTTTACCATATCGCTGTGATTCATTGCAAATTTCATCGCAATGTTCGCTCCGTCCGAAAAGCCCAGAATCACGGCATTTGAAATCTGATGCGCCTTCATGAAATCATATAGGTCATCGGAAAACTGTTCGATGGTAAACGGCGCGTTGCCTCTCGGAGATTTGCCGTGACCTCTGGTGTCCAAGGCAATTACACGGTATTTGCTTTGATAGTAGTCAATTTGGTTTTGAAAATAGAAGCCGTTTTCCCCGTTTCCGTGCAGGAATATAAACGGTTCTCCATGTCCTTTTTCCTGATAATACAATTCAATGTCCATGTTTATCCCCGTATAAAGCTATTCTGTCTCTCGTCATGCCCCAATCAAGCTCTGATCGAATGCAAACAAAGCCTCATTGATTTCAAACACGTTATAGTTCCCATGCTCCACGAAATACTCCACGATGATGTCAAACTTGTTGGAGTGGGAGAGTGCGAAGCCCGCTTTCATGAGCATATCCTTCATTTCCGCAAGTGGCAGCTCAAGGGCGATGGCAAATGCAATGACTGTGGGCTTGGAAGGCTTGTAGGACTTGTCCGAGCGGATCTTTGAGAAGAGCTTTCGATCAATATTTGCCTTCTTATAGCACTGCGAGTCCGTCATGCCGTGTTCATCAATCTTCCGCAGAAGCATCTCCGAAAAGCTCTCATCGATCTGTCCCAGTGCATCATCAAGAGTTGCCGCCTTCTCGGAGCTGACTGCCATAGGAGCTGTGAGCTTTTCGATAGCTTCATCACAAACGGATGACTCGCAAGGCATGGGTTCTTCCATCCGGAAGGCACTCATTCTGCGCAGCCGCTCGGAACGACCATCGGTATGCTCGTCCACATAGCGGTCATCTATGTATGAAGCAATGTCGGCAAACAGCTTGCTGCTGATCTGATAGACTTTGCGGTCGAAAATGACGATGTACACCGTCATTTCGTTTTCAAGAAGGAAACTGCTGATGGTGTCAATCGCAACCTTGAGAGCCTGATCCTTCGGATAGTCAAAAATGCCGGAGGAAATCAGCGGGAACGCAACCGACTCGCATCCGTATTCCTTCGCCAGCATGAGCGAAGTCCGATAGCATGAGATCAGCCGTTCGCGCTCACTATGCCGCCCGTCATACCAGCGCGGACCGACTGCGTGAATGACATATTTGCAGGGCAGCTTGTAGCCCTTCGTGATTTTTGCGCTCCCGGTTTCGCAGCCGTGGAGTGTTTCACACTCTGCCAGCAGCTCCGGACCTGCGGCACGATGAATGCAGCCGTCCACACCGCCGCCACCCAGCAGCGTCTCGTTGGCAGCGTTGACGATGGCGTCCACCTTCATTTTTGTGATGTCATTTCTGACGATTTGAAGCGGCATGATCAAGCCCTCCCATTCGGTTACTTCGCGCCGGTCAGCAGTTTATCCAGCGGGATTCTTTCCGGGTATTTTCCTTCGGTCAGAATGTCATATAAATACCTGTTATCCAGAATCATATCATCCCGGATAAGCTGCCAGTTTGCCCTTTTCCTGAAAAACACCTTGAAGATCAGGAAGTTCATGATCGCCCCAATTACCGGCGTGGTCATGCCGAAAGCCTCGGTGTGAGAGAAATGGCATCCTGTTTTGGTTCTTTTTCCTTCAAAGGTAATGAACGCCGTTTTCTTGTCGCTCCGGAATACAATGCGGAAGTGGTTCTCATCCTGTTCGCATTCCGTAATTGTGCCGGTCACATCGTAGTCCAGCCCCATGACGATCTCGCGGAAGCGGATCTTGCTTCCTGCGTTATAGTTTCCGTTATAGAGATTGCATTCGATGTGGTAGGGACTCCATTTCACAAACTCTTCCTCAAAGTTAGCAGTCCATGCCTTTAATTTTTCATAGGAAGCCGGAATCTCTATCTGCTCTGTAAGAACAATCATTGTCAGTTTCTCCTATTCTGTCAAAGCGGCATCGGTGTCCGGGCGATCAGAATGACCGCCAGAATCGCGCCCACAAATGCAGCAGCCCCTATGACTGCCAACACCTTTTTGCCGAGTTTCTTCTTCGCTGCCTTGCCAATCAGCGCAGCGCAAGCCATGCAGACAGCCGCAGCAACAAGCGCAATGCCCAGCGTTTCCCATAGCCAAGAAAGTTCATGTAGGATTTTCATGCGATCATCATCTCCTGTTCGTTAAACTGGAATTTTCAAATTAGTCTTTGCAAATAACCTTTGAATCTTCACCATCAATTACAATTCCCTGACGGTTGTTAATTGGGCATAGATTCAAATCCGAAAACTCAGTCATTATTTTCTCGGTAA